>OJAW01000012.1_pt1 | contig 165708 bp, 252 predicted proteins | sample 1589151 | NCBI WGS metagenome assembly OJAW01 (sample SAMN03283290) | human gut metagenome | biome: human-associated habitat; material: feces | host: Homo sapiens | place: Peru | collected 2012
TTGCGCATTGATTCGGTGCAAAATGATTTTCAGACAGCCAAGCAGAAAAATTGTCCAAATTGTCTATAAATGAAACATTCTCATATGTCTTATTGCTAATTGCATGTTCTATCATTTCTGCACTGGCATCATATCCGATAAAGGCAATATCTGGAAAAAGTGGTGCAAGGAAATTAATCAATGCTCCATCAGCACATCCATAATCAAAAATGACTTTTATGGAACTATTAATTTTATCCATAAAAAACATTTTATCAATCATACTTTTTGACATAGACGTAGTATATTTACTTACATCTTGAATTTGAATTTCTCCTGTCATCACTTTTCCCTCACTTTCTATAAATATTATATCATTTTTTTTAAAGAAAATCAATTATCCGAAAATGATTCTCTTAAAAGCGTAATAATTTGCCATAGCATTAAGTCCTGTCCCTTGGGGGACGGCAAAAACAATTTTATGAAAAGGACGATTCATTTTATTATTTTCCTCAAGGAAAATAGTGCAAACTTCTTCTGGGTCTTGCCCAAAAACACCGCAACCAAAAGCACCAAGAATTAAAGTTTCTATCTGATTATCATAAGCAATATCCAATACAAAACGACAACGTTCTCTAAGAACTTTGGAATTTTCTTCTTTGGATATGTCGCAATAGCGATAAGCAGATTTAAAATTCGGCGCCGCGCAAGTAATAACATTCGTTTTTATCCAGTCAAAGCCGTTGAAGTTAAATGCTACATTTGGCGTATAAAGACCGGCATTTGTATACAAAGAATGATTTAATTGTTGAGCATTAACATCATAATAAGATTTTTGAAATTCTTTAAGCACATTATACAAAAAAGAACTATGACATAAGCATTCTTCTTGTGCTGTTGAGCCATCAATGAAACAACCACCTGGATTTTTATAACTGGCAAAATTTAGAATCGCAATCTTTTCACCATCTTTTAAGTATGTTTCCAATGCCTGAGTCGTAGTTTCTGGATCTAAAATTATTCGTCTATAAGGAGCATTAACATATTCTTCACGCTTAATATCGCCACGATACATTTTAGTATTTTTTACGCTATTTTCAATTTCTCGCGCAAACTTTAAACTCATTTCTTCTGTATGTGCTATTGCTTTTGCGGACATTTCATGTTTTCTTTCCCAATATCCCATTCTCTCACCTTCTTTATTTATATTATATCATTTATTTTTATAAAAAGCAAATGGGGAGTAGCATATGCTACTCCCCAAAATTTTTAATCTAATAAATCCGCAAGTTTAGCTGTGGCAGAACGTTCACTAATTGGTAAATCAACATAACCAAATAAGGATTGTCCAGCCAATCTCTCGACAGCTTTCAATAGCCCGCTATTATCTTTAAAAACTTGCTTATCAACTTGTTTATGGTCGCCATCAAGCCAAAGTTGAGAACCTTCACCTACACGACCAATTAAAAGCTGAATATGCTGAGTCGTTAAATTCTCTGCCTCGCTGGCAATAATAATCGAATTTTTAATATCTCTGCCACGAATGTAACCAAGATGCTGTAGTTCTAATTGATTATTATCCATCATTGCATACATACCTTCTAAACCGCCAATATGGTCAAGAAGTGGGCCAGCAAAAGGAAGAAGTTTTTCATCTGCGGTGCCAGGCAATGCACCCAGTGGCACAGAGTCTTTAACCTCAATATTATTGCGCACCCATACAATCTTATCAGCGAAACCGCGTTGAATCATATCAATCGCGTGCAATATCATCAACATAGTTTTTCCGCTTCCGAACACACCAGTCAATAGTTTGATAGTTGTTTTGTTATCTTGAAGCATATCAAAAGCCAAACACTGTTGGGGATTGCGTGGGCGAATACAGCCAGTATAAATATTCTTAATAGGTTCATATCTTACTTGCTTATACTCAGTGCCTGTCCAACGATATTTATCAATTATTTCATTATCTTCGTTCTTAAAAATGACATATTCATTTTCTAAACAACTAAAATGATTAAAGTTTTTCTCCATATAAAACGCGGCCAATTCGATGTCTGTTGGTTGAATAATTTTATATCCTTGATACAAAATTCATTCCTCCTTAATTTCAATTAAAAAATATCATCATATCTATGATTAATTCATGATATACTCCCTTTTTTAAACCTTCTTCTACTGGAATATACCAATCACTGGTGATATTTTCTGCTATTTCTTCTTCTGTATATTGCGTGCGGCTAGCAACAAAAGTCGCCAAATCATCAATTTGTTGCTGATACGACATAACTTGTGGCAATATTTCTTGATAGGTTCCAGAAAAAGTGCCTGAGCCTTGGTGGAGTAAAAGTTGCGCTCGTGGCATTGTAAAACGCTTATGGCAAGATAAGAAAATATATGCCGCAGCGCTGAAACATTTTCCAACATTAATGCCCCAAATGGGAGTTGTGCTTAGTTGAATGGTGTCAATGAGCGCATTATTAACTTCAAGATCACCACCAGGAGAGAAAAAGAAAATTTTAATAGGTTTACGTTTTTCTGGTTCGATATTGTCATCTTCTTCGTTCCATTTGATAATATATTTGATTAAATCGAGAGTATAATCACTAACTTCTTCATCCAACCAAAAAATTCGTTTTTCCAAATTCTAATAATAAAATAAAAGAGTTGGATCTGGAAGCTAAAGATTTTCTACCGCTTTTGGAATACTAATATTTAACAGATTGTCGGCCATATCATGTACCTCCGATATTAAAATAGCAGGATTGTAACCAATCCTGCTTTATGGTGCGGAATGACAGACTCGAACTGCCGACCGACTGGATGTAAGCCAGTTGCGCTACCAACTGCGCTAATCCCGCATAAGGACGCATTAAAGGCGTCCAATTGAAGGGAAGAAAAGAGAGGAAATAACTGCTCAAATCCGTTGCATATATTATGTTTTTATTGCGAGAGCCACACAATATATACAGGGGACTATCTTGCAGTCATTTATAACTTTTTAAATCAAATCTTGTATTTGTGCTGATACACAATTAAATTTTGCTGTAAGGCTCTCTTTATTACAATATTATTATATCATAAAATTTTTTAAAAGTCAAGAAGCTGTTCTTCCATAGCAGAAATTTTTTTCTGTTCTGCAATACTCAGATAACTCATACGATTGCCCATGCGTTTTGCTCGGCACAAAGGACAACTACAATGAATTTTATTTTTAGAATACTGATGGAGATTATCATAATAGTCCCAGCCATAACAATGTTTTACAATCCACTGCTTACGACGAGCCTTCTTTTTAGCCATTTTACGAATAAATGCTCTATCATGACGCTGTTCCATATTTTATTCCTCCTTAACTTTCTATAAATATTATAACAAAAATTTTTATAAAAATCAAGCATTTCCAATAATTGTGTTAATGGAAGATAATTGACTGGCAATCGCTTTGTCTCCTACCGCAGGAGATGTATAGGCAGTAGTAGCAATATATGGGGTTCCTTCAATTGCATTTTCTAATTCAACTATTTGTGAACGGTTTAATTTTGTGCCATTATCACAAACAGTAAAAATTTTTTTTGTTTGTCCGTAATATGCTTGAACATTATTAATTTTTGTCTATAACGTATCTATCGTCGCGTCATCAATTATACTGCCAATAGATAGCCCATTATCTAAAACATAAAAACCACGAAGACCAGAACTGCCCGTTCCAACGGTATAACTTGTATCTCTTGCATATGTATAAAGCTAATAATAATGACCAGTGGTTAGCGCAGTCTAATGTGACCAATATACTCTTGTTCCTCCACTATGCCATCCATCTAACCATTTTGTCGCTTGTGGCCATGTTTTTGTAGTTGTATCATAAATTGCATAACCTAATTGCACATTATTCCCATCGGGGTCTGTGCCAGTTAAAGATGAAAAGTATGGTTTTGTATTATATGTCTTTACACCGTTTGTGGCCGGATAATAAATTGTAGTAGGATGAACTGGGGGGCTATTTTTAGTAGTTCTTGTATAATTAATAGTAAGCGTGCCAGTACAACCAGATCTAATATTACAGCAGTTGCCACTTCCGCCACTTCTACGAATAATTAAATAAAAGCTACTCGTCTACATTGCTGCAGCGAGATTGGTATTAATTAAAGTAAAAGTACAAGATATAGCTGATGCACCGGAGGCTTTAACAGAACCAGCATTTTCTGCCACATTCCACTATTTAGTTCTTCCAATTAAGGTGCCCGCTTGATTATATACGTCAAAATATCCGTATACAGAATAATATTTACAAAGAGAAATATTCATTGTTACAGAAAATAACGAATAATTATAAGTATTTGTATCATAACCAACTGCGGTTCCACTGGCATTAAAATTACATCGCACTCCGGCCTTTCTGTCACCATTGCCTAAAGATGCTGCTCCAGGCCCTATCTTTAAAGTAGACATTTTAATTCCTCCAATTAAAATAATAACCACCATTGGTGGTTATTATTTTATTCAACTGTTAAAGCTCCTTCATTTTCAGAAAATTGTAATGACCATACAATTTTTTCGCTCATCATACAGGAAACAGAAGAGCAATAATTGAAATTATTAAAAGGAATAACGGTATCTTCATTTTCTGCTTCAATAAGAGTATAACCAGCACCCCGAAAATCATTAAAATTAATACCGATATTATCCTTGTTCAAACAAGTTATAATAAGATATACGCCATTTTCGGCGTTATTATAATAAATAGTATCAGCATTAATTGTGCTGACAACGCCATCGTTGTCATATAATTTTACACTATACATTTAGTTTCTTCCTTTCCATTGATATGTTTTATAGTTCCAAGGCTAATGTTTTATAGCCTAAGGTGGAAGATTTATTATTAAATCTTTACATTCCTATTGTAAATTTTTACAATAGTCCAAATAGTCATGAAACCATTCTATTGTTTCTTTTTCTAATCCATCTATTGTATAAATTTTGTTCTCGGTGCCTGATGCCATTTTTATATAATAACAGTCATCATTAGCGAGTAAATTATCTATAGCCATTATTAAAGATGAATTTTCCCAAGCCCAAGGCTATTGTTTTATAGCTTTTAATATGGCAAAGGGTATAACACGAACTGCCTCATATAAATAATAAATAGATAAAATATTTTTAATTCTTGGATCTATTACGTGATCGCGTAAAAATTGTGTTTTTATCGTATCAAGTTCTTCATTTTTTCCATATGGAAACATAGAATTACTTAAATTCTAAACTTCATTAATAAGACAATCTTTACAATTTTCTATAATTTCAAGATTCGCTTTTGCACTATCCATAATTTCCAAAAGCGCTCTTATAATCAAACAAGAATCTGTGGCAAAATTTAAATTACCAACAGTGCTTTCAATATTTTCAGTTAAATAACCACGATCTCTGAAATAAAATGTCTCTTTTTCTAAAGATTTTATTTTTAAGCCATATAAAAGTATTGTGCAAGTAAACATTCCATCTTCAGCATATTGCCAAGGTTTAAATTTAATATCATATTCTCTTAATGTGTCTACTTTACAGCACAGTCCGTGTAAACTATTTAATGAGACATCTTCTTGTAATTTATCATTTTGCGCTGGATTTCTCCAAATTTCTTTTCCTCGAATACCGGTATAATCAGGGTGTGCCATGAAAAATGCAAGATAATGCCAAACGATGTCGTCATAAATAATATCATCGTCCATATCAAAAAACATTACATATGGGGTATGAACATTATCAAGCCCAATTTGTCTGGCTCGTCCAACACCCTTATTAAATTTAGATCTAATTATCTATATCTTCAAATTTTCTGGGTATTCAACAAGAGATAGTTCATTATTTGTTGAGCCATCATCTATAATTAAAATATTAATATACTTTGCGGCACTCTATCTACTAAAATGATTTAAAATTCTTTCAATCTATTGTTTAGAGTTATTATAAGTTGGAATAGTGATTGTACATTCTGGCAATGCAATATTATTTAATTTAACATATGTCTCAAACGCCAATTTGCCCATTTGAGATAAATAATTAAAAATTGTCTGATTGTCATTTTCACAGAATTGCGTTAAATCATTTAAAAAATTAGATGGATAGTAATCATAAATATTACAATTAAAAATCGTTTCACTAAAATTTTGTATAAAATATTCTACTATTTCATAAGGTAAAGCTCTTTTAATACAAGTGATAAAAAATGACAGTAGATTTACAAATGTTTGATTATCTTTATTCTCAAGAGCATCAGAAAATGTCAAACGACTTAATAATATTTCTATATAAAAATTTCTCTAATCATTATATAGGTATAGTTGTTCTTGCTCATTTAAAAAATGATGATAAATCGCATATGCGCTTGCCATCAAGCTTAAATCATAAATAGCTGTGTTTTTAAAAGTTGCTAAAGACTCATATCTGCCAATTCTATGAGCTATAATTTCTCCATTTGCGCCGACTGCACGAGGATTATGAATTGCACACTACATAGTAAATAAGCCATCTTCGTGATAATAATACGGCAAAAATTTAATATCAGGATGTTGTGTTAAAAAATGCTTATTGACACATACTGCATATAAACCATCTGGAAAATTATTTGACACAATCTATTGCGCTAAAAATTCATCCAACAAATTAATCTGTGCGGGATAAATAATGTCAATGTCTTTATCCTGTTGAATAAAATTAAAATATTGTGATAAAGCGTCTTTTAATAAGATGTCATCAGCATCGCAAAAAACAATCCAATCTGATGCTTTTTCTACTCCAAATTGCCGACAAATACCTGGGCCGACATTCGTATCGTTGATATAATATGATATTTGAAAATCATATAAAGATTTAATACTATCTATATCAATTGCTTGACCAGCATCATTAATTAAAATAACATTAATTAGTGAATGATCAATTTGCTATTGCTAAATGCCATTTAAACAATCTAATAACAAATTTTCTGGGGTATTATAAGTTGGAATTACAATATCAAACATATTAACCTCCTATATAGGAGCCATATAAATATTGGATCATATCATCCTTATATTCTGGTTTAATGTAATAATTAGCAATATCCATAATAATTGCTCCAATATTTGTTCTTCCACTTAATTTAAATTGAGTAAAACCACGAGGTGCATATTCTTTTTCAATCATTTCTCGTGAAATATAAGTTTCCAAATGTTTTGTATAATAATCAGTAAATTGACCTTTTACATCCATCATTGAGCATTTAACATTAGATGAACCTACATCAAATTCAACTTGTGCTCTTGCAAAATCCCTATAGTGGCTATAAATACGTGGGCAATTATCCGGACAAGGATCACAACATAAAAATTCAATTTTGCCTCGCATTTCAATAGGAATAGTATCTAAAAATTCCCAATTATTATTCATACGACGTTTCATAACTACCAAATCATATTTACCACTTGTATCATATGGCTCATTGGCGGTTGTAATAATGCTCTTACAGAATTTATAATGTGGATATTCTGTGCGCAGATATTGCTCCAAAATTGGTGAAGAGGTCAAAACTTCATTTTTGCCATTATGGGCAGTTTTAAGAATCATATTGCAATATGTATCATAACATTGCTTTTCAGTAATTAAAGAATTAGTGCAAGTAAAACGAATCGGCACTCGCATAATATCGTTATAAAAATGCACAATCTCTTCAACATATTGTTTTGTAACAGATCCGCCTAGAACAATGCCGCCACCATTCCAAATCGCTCCATTAAACATACCAAAAATTGCAGCGATTTTAGTATCATCATATACAATTTCTGGATGTTGAGCAGTTAATTCAAATAACGTGCGATAAGCATTATAACCAAGATCAAAATCAGGTAAATTTAAATTAATCAAGCTCCTTTTCCTCCTTATCTCTTATATGTTTATTATATCAAAATTTTCGAACTCTGTCAATTGCTCCAAAAAATACTAAAACCATTTTTTATTTGGGTTTTCGGCACTTACGCTCACCACCGGCGCGACCAATCGGCAATAAAATAAGCGATGCTTTTGCATCGCTTTAATTGGAGCTTCGAGTGAGATTTGAACTCACAACCTGTGGTTTACGAAACCACTGCTCTACCGATTGAGCTATCAAAGCATGGCGGAAGCGGTAGGATTCGAACCCACGGGCGGTTTAACCCGCCAACGGTTTTCAAGACCGCCACCATAAACCAACTCGGTCACGCTTCCATATGGACTTTTTATGAGAGTCAGGATTCGAACCTAAACCTTAATTGTTGCAGAATTATGTAAGTAAAATTGCTGACCGGTCCAGTCCCAAGACCGACTTGTTAATGCTACCGTTACACCACTCTCATACAATGAATCTACTAATTAAGATAAAAAAACTAACTTGACTAATCGAGGTGATGAATCTCTGGCAAGGTTTTCTTTTTTATCTTTATAACTTCGATTCTCGGTTATCAACCAGTTGACAGTAATCGCATAACGATTACAGAAACCGTTCCTACACTAGTAGATCGGCAATTGCCGTCCTTTAACCCAATTCTGGCTTGCATCTTACTTGGACGACGTTTCTCACCATCCACATACCTCTAAGCCTTGCCATGGTCAAACCACATACTGAACAAAATATAAGGTAAGCAGTTGTTCCATTATACTTTAACGTTCTGCCCGCTCCTCTTAGATAGCTCGGATTTCCGATAATTACACTATCGCGTCTGCGAGGGGTCTCCTTTCTCGGTGAGAAGTTCCCATATGGCTGGGGTGGCAGGGCTCGAACCTGCGAATGCGGGAGTCAAAGTCCCGTGCCTTACCACTTGGCTACACCCCATCAAAAAGGTTCTTATAGAACCCGATACTTATCAACAGTCGAAGGAAACTTGCCATCTTCAGTTTCGTTAACAAGATACATTGTATCATTAAATTCACTCATCGCATACAATACACCAAGCATCGAACGCGCATCTGCGCAATAATGATTACTTGCATCTCTAATTACATACTTATCTGCTGTGCCATCAGAATTAAGTGTTGACACAAAATCCTGAACATCCTTCGCAGTATTAAGTCGAATGTGTGCTCTTACCATAACTTTCTCCTTTTGATAAAAATACAAGATGCTTTAATATATATTCTATCGCCTTACCACTTGGCCATTGACGCATCATGTGCGTCAAGTGAGATTCGAACTCACGATACATAGATCCAAACAATATTAATAATTATTTGCTGTTAGCATCTTAGATGGTCGGGGTGGTGGGATTTGAACCCACGACCTTCCGCTCCAGGAAAATTTTAGATTGTTTTTACGATTTCCTCCATTTTATATTTATCAGCGATATGAATTCCTTGCTTTTGATTGGTGGCAGGATATTCATATCGCCAACGAAAAGTGATTCCAGTTGCTTCGTTGATAGATACCATATATCCTTGGCCATTAAACCAAGTATAAAAATAGTCAACATCATCTGATGAATATTTATAACGAATAGTTTTTTTTGTATTGGTTGTTTGACAGCAAGTGTTAATCTCAAATGCTTTATGTTCATTATCTACCCAAGAAGCAGTTTTACATTGTATTTTAATAAATTTTCCGTTAATATCTATAACAACGTCATATTTAGCACTTTCATCAATAGCTTTAAGGCATCTGAATCCAAGCTCTGTAAAATCTAAAATACAATGCGTTTCTGTCAACAACCCTTTTCTTTGAGTTATGTCTAACATTTCATTGCGTAAAAACAAAAATCGCTTTTCCCAAAGCGGACGCGCTAGCCAAACTGCGCTACACCCCGAAATAACAAGACAGTTAGAGTAACAACGTAATCTCAAATCATCGCGTTTTAAATATAATATAATTTGCTGTAACTGTCTTAAATGGTGCGCCAAGAGAGATTTGAACTCTCACTGAATAGATCCTAAATCTATCGCCTCTGCCAATTGGGCTATCAGCGCACGCGTCCTTATTTTTTTATGTATGGCAAGAAATAAGGAAAACTTGCCTTCCGATGCAGAATAGCTACTTTCTGCTTCACTCATTTCTAAGTTCTACGGCCATCGGAGAACCTGGCACGTCTGGTGGAGCGGAAGGGATTCGAACCCTCAACTTTCAGCTTGCAAAGCTGACACGCTACCATTGCGTCACCACCCCATAATCAAGACACATTCTTGTTCTTTAAAAACTGTAAAGAAAATAATGATTGCTGTTAGTGTCTTAAATGGTGCCCAAGGTGGGAGTCGAACCCACAAAACCTTGATTTTGAGTCAAGTACCTATGCCAATTCGGTTACTCGGGCATAATATTGAGAAACCACTCGCGTCCCACCGACCTGTTGTTGATTTATTATTGGTATTTACGACTTATATCTCCCACTTCAAAATCAACTCATTCGCCAAAGCCTTGTCCGTTTCTCGTGGCGTGCCATAAAGGATTTGAACCCTTGCTCTTGTGGTTCGTAGCCACACGCTTTATCCAGCTAAGCTAATGGCACAAGGTAGGTTGGGCTTGCCCAACCCATTAAGAATAAACAGCATAACCATAATGAGAGAGAAGTTGTTTCATATTTGCCATACCCACTGGGTTTTGAGTATGAAGTATAATATATCCGCACTGCGTAAGTTCATTCTCCACAATAAACTTACATATATCATAACCAGTTTTTGTTTCTCCCAAATCATGGTCTAGGTCCAGCACAAAATTTTGACCTGCTGTAGACAAATACTTAATGGTTTCAATCGCCGCAGCATAAGTTCGGCAAGTTACTACAATGTAATCAGAATCAAGGTTAGGACGCTTGCGAATGTCATCAACATACACATACCAAGTTTTCATTTCCTTTTCTTCCTTTCTTCATCTTACATATATATTATATCATTTATTTTTTAAATTTTCAAATCAAGACGCATTATTCTAAGCTTAATGTGGACTTGAACCACAGTCTAATAATTTTAAAAACTACTTATACTAACCATTATACTATAAAGCATTAGTTGCTGTTTGCGTCTTATGTTATACATATTCCCATAAATAGCCATATGCAGTTTTACGTTTACCATTTCTTCCTTGTTAGTAAAAACAACCGATACCGCGTGAAGGTCAGGAATGTCATCGGTCCGGGGGAACTGGGATTCGAACCCAGAATCGCGGCTTCAACGCACTTACTGATTTAGAGTCAGCTGTTTTGCCATTAAACTATTCCCCTATGTTATCAAGACCTCATATAGTACAATATTTTAACAGAATATTACTTATAATAATTGCTGAAGAGGTCTTTCTTTATTTATATTATATCATTTATTTTTTTAATTTTCAAGTGGCCCGCCTGGTTGGACTCGAACCAACGGCACATAGCTTAGAAGGCTATTGCTCTGTCCAACTGAGCTACAGGCGGAAATGGCAGGAAGGTGCGGATTTGAACCGCAACGCACAGTTTTGGAGACTGTTCGACTACCATTATCTTACCCTCCTATTAGCCCCAAGGAACAAATGGTCTACCAAAATGACCGCCTGAAGACACTTTATTATAATTAAAATGCTTCAAATCAAACTTATCAATAATCCCTTTTGGTGTCCAATCATACTGATTCATTGCTCTAATAGCAAGATCTGCGTTATATTTACCATCTGCCCAAACACAAATACTTACTGGCTGAGATAATCCTATTGCATATGCTACTTGAATTTTACAAGTATCACAATATCCCATATTGACCAAATCACGAGCAACATAACGTGCCATATACGCTGCGGATCTATCAACTTTTGTTGGATCTTTACCACTAAAAGCTCCGCCACCAACAGGAATTATACTACCATAAGCATCACAAACAATTTTTCTGCCAGTTATACCAGTATCGGCATATGTTCCACCAATTACAAATCTGCCAGTCGGATTAATAAGAGTCCTAAAATTATTCCTACATTTAAACTCTTCTGCCGTTTGATTCATAACTTCCAACAAATATTTTTGTATATTTGCTTTTGATGCTTCTTCACAATGTTGAGAAGAAATTAGAAAAGTGTCAATGCTATTAACGGAATAATTATAACTTACTTGCGCTTTTGCATCAGGAAGAAAAATACCTTTATTATCTTGTCGCAATATCTCTAATGCTCTTGTTGCTATTACAAAAGGCTTAGGAAGCATTTCTGGAGTTTCATTTGTGGCATAGCCAACCATAACGCCCTGATCACCAGCACCACCAACATCTACACCAAGTGCAATGTCGGCACTTTGCTCAGATACATTACCATAGTGAACATATTCAAATTGTGGAATACCAATTCTATCACACACTTGATTTATCAACTTAGAATAAGGAATATCTTTTACTCCACTAATTTCACCAGCAATCATAACATATTCATCTTTTGCCATAACTTCAATCGCACATCGCGCATCTTCATTTTGTTTAAGACACCACGTTACAATAGCATCTGCAATTTGGTCACAGATTTTATCTGGATGACCGCAAGAAACCTGTTCACAAGTGATAATCCTATACATTAAAACACATCCTTTTAATTGGTGCGCAAGGTGAGACTTGAACTCACAAAACCTGGCTTCTTAGACCAGTACCTATGCCAATTCGGTTACTCGCGCATGTGGTGGGAAGAGATGGAGTCGAACCACCCGAGCCAGAGGCAGCTGATTTACAGTCAGCCCCGCTACCACTTACGGTATATCTTCCCATATGGAGCTACGGGTGGGACTCGAACCCACAACATCTCGCTTACAAGGCGAGCCCACTGCCATTGTGATACCGTAGCAAAAATGCGGTGATTGGTATTTTATCTTCTCCGCATAGAAGACTTTTGAAACGGCCCTCCCCAATCAGGCTAGCCCAGCACCACTACGCGCCTTTTGCTCAACTTTCTGAAACTCTGGTTCGCTGGCTTATGCCGCGCGTTGTTCCTCTCTCCGTATTGAGCGGACTGCGTAAAACCCAGTCACGTGGTTGTTCCGGAAACAACTCATTTGGTGCCGCAGACGGGATTCGAACCCGTAGTGTATCAGTCGTCGCAGATTTTCTTCACTACTCTATGTTACCATAGCCATCTATTGATGTTGTAGTCCGGACTATGTTTTCACCATATCTCATTCAGACTTAGGTGGTTGGTATATAGTCTCTACACTTTTATCTTTACGACAATTTTTACCACGATAAGAATTTGTAAGGGCGTGACAGTTAGGACATAAAAGTTCATAATTACTTAATTCATTATGATTTTTATTTCCATCTTTATGATGAAGCTCCAATGGAATCGGTTGCCCCATCCATTCAGTATTTCCACAACATTCACATTGATGCGGTTTAATTCCTTCTTTAAGAATTTTATTCCGCACTTTATTTGATTGAATATCTGAACTTTCTGTCAAATATTCATTCAAGCTCATAGAATATCGTTTCTTACTGGTTCCTTTCCCGCTCTAATTTCCTTGATAGTCAATTCCTTGTTTTTCAATGAAACGCGCAACTGTTTGTGGTGAACATTCCAACTATCGTGCCATATAGGCTTTTGACTATCCTTCTTGAATCCATTGTAATATATCGGGTAATTTCTCTTGAAGATTAGATTTCATTTACATCATCCTTTCATATTCTTTGAAAAATATGATAGAACAATTAATAAATGTCGTCCAATCTCAAGTGTAGTAAAGAACTTAGCTCGGCGTTGTCCCGTAGGAGTTTCACCGAATTAGCCAACATTCACTCAAGGAATTTCTTACCTTGGTGCTCACTCGCGGTATTCAACATACCGCTCGGAAGTCTGCTGTGTCTCGCCAATTGCACCACTGCGACCTATTACATATATATTATATCAAAATTTTTTATAATTTTCAAACACCCGATGTCAAACTGATAATCGCAATAATATTGCTAACAATACACAAGTCTTTAAGAATGACATTTGTTTTTCGTCCATCTGTCAGAGCAACAGTCAATAATCGTAACGACAACCCAAGCAGCCATAATAACATACCATGCAATCATCTTAGAGTCTCCACTTCTTTACAAAGTCTGAAAAATCTTCCTGAATCACCATTGGAGCTTCATTTCGAATTGGAACAACCTTATAAGCAATATCATCTTCAATCAGTTCAGCATAATAGCCATAGACATTATCATCGTAAGTGGGAAGATATTCATCACCCATAAACCGCTCAGTTGCTTCATCCCAAAATTGTTCAAGAAGAGGACCATAAGACTGAATTAACTCAAGAGATTCATTTTTAGCTTCATCAATAGCTTCTTGGTAATGATCTGTTTCCATCACAAAATCAGAATAAATACCATTATCGCCTTCAAACTGATTATCATAACAGTGAATCGCATATTTCATTTACTATTTCCTCTTCTCTCAACCTTACATATATATTATATCAAATTTTTTTTAAATTTTCAAATGGCGGAAAGGAGAGGATTCGAACCTCCGGAGGGAAAATTCCCCTCAACAGATTAGCAATCTGCCGCTTTAAACCAACTCAGCCACCTTTCCAAAAAAACAAGACGCAGGGTTCCTTTGCGGGATTTGAACCACGCTAAAAATTTTACACAACAAAATTTTATTAACCACTATAAATATTGCTGTTTAACCTGCGTCTTTACTATGGTAGCTCCAGCGAGAATCGAACTCAGCGTTTCTTGCGTGAAAGGCAAGTATCTTAACCACTTGATTATGGAGCCATAATTTGGTCTATTTTGCTAGCACGGATTTAGACCCACCGTAGACTTTGCGCCCATCTCCCGCTTACTTCCCTTGGAAGCAGTAACAACCCCGCTTCGCCTTTTTAACCGACCTTCACGCAGTCGCAGAGCAGAGCAACAGTAACTGAACTGGTTCACGGCAGAATTATATGGAAAATTCTACAAACCCTGACTCACTGTCTTCCGTAGTCATAGCGCAGATTTCTTTCACAAGAAGCTAACTTGTTCTACTCGAAATCAATTGGAGCGAGATACCAGACTCGAACTGGCACAAAATGCTTGTGGTGCTTTATATAAGTCTTGCACTTATATCTATTCCCAAGCCAAATCTGAAATTAACTTAATGTCTTTTCTTCTATATGGCAAATTATAATCTTTACACCATTTTTTAATAGCACTATCGGTGACACCATATTCACTACCAATAGCAACAAATGAAAAATTCCTAATTTTATTTTTAAGACTTTCTCTATCTGGCCTATCGGCTTTTCTCTGTTTAATATGGTCACATTTTGAACACCTAATAGCATAAAGTCCAATTTCCATTCCACAATCAATACAATAATTATGCTGCTTAGAAACATCTTTAATTTTTCTAAGCGGATATTGTAAATTTGGAAGCGTATGATAGTCACCACGATTAATATAATAAATCATGCTTAAATCCAAATCATAGTTATCCGCGATTTCTTTAAACGATTTACTTGTTTTCTAAATATCATATACAATCTATTCAAAAATCGCATAATTATTTTTATTAAAAGAAATCGTTCTATCTTCTGATGTCAACACAATATTGTATCCATTTGGCGCAAGAGAATTAAACTCTTTAATGTATTTTTCTTCAAATTTGTCTAATTCACTTTCTGCACACTCTTTTAATATTTGAAAAGAAAAATTTTCTTTCCCATATTTCTAAATGGCTTTTGCAATTAAACTCTATGAAGAAGGTCTACAATGTTCTTGCCATCTTTTTTCTATATGGATTGATTGTCCAATATAGACTTTTCCATTAAGCTAATTCTGAATCTTGTAAATTCCAATTGACATATAAATTCCACCTTTCTCTATTATATATCAATTTTTCGAACCTACAATTATCAAAATCTGACCCGAAATCGTTTTACATTAAACTAATAAAACGAAGGCACTTAGGCTACCATTACCTCAATCCCGCGTATCGGGCGGTAAACCGCCCACCACTTACTTCGCTTCTTATATAGCGCTTCCGCAAGCCACATATCGCCGCCCTCCTGTTGGGTCTGTGGCGCCAGTGGTAGTTTAGTGGGAATCTGTGTAGCGCTTGGTTGCTCAAATAGGACTTGAACCTATATCTGACGACCTATGAAATCGCTGCTCTACCATTAAGCTATTGAGCATCATGACCTCGCCTTTAAACCCTCTTTATGGTAAACTCGGCAAAGGATAAAGTTTTCTCAGAAGGCCGCCAAGCCCTCCTATCCTCGACGCTCATCATACAGGCACTCAGGTATTGGCGCACCCTATACCGTCCTAGAGCAAGTTTTTCACTGCCCTGTATTGCTCACCCTGAAGCGCCAGCCAGCATTATAATGCCAGCCCGCCGGGAGTCGAACCCGCTATACAGACAGCTTCATTTTGAGGATAAGGTTACAATTACTGGTGAACCCATGAAAGCCAGCTTAGTGTGAGTTTATTGACATCCCTAAGTGTGGTCATTGGTTGCGGAGGTTGGATTCGAACCAACGATCTCTTGCTTCTTATTCTTCTTCATAAAAGTGGAATAATTTGTTTTTCTACGGTATAATCGTCAATCCAATTACAAGTAGAATTACAACTATTATTAAGAGGAGGGTAATTATGACTGCGAAAAATTTTAGACTAACAATTTGCAACAAAATCAACAGGAATAACTACCAATTGATTTTCAATTATCGAACAAATAAAATCAATTTGAGTTTTATCATAATGTTTTACATTTCTCGCAGTGGCAGTAAATTGTTGATTCGCTGTATTTATTGTATAACTACCATTTTCATTTTGATGAGCAGTTTTACATTGAATCCGGAAATATTTATCGTTTCCTGCATCGATAATTAAATCATATCGACTTGTATTGCCATAAGGAACAGATACTATAAATCCTTTCTCAATAAATTTTATTGCGCATTCTAATTCACATTTAATACCCTTAATCTAAGATTCATTAAACATTTCAGGCATCAGATATTCCTCCTTTCCATGTATGAATCCACTTTTATAACATTGAATATGAGGCAAGTGAGATACCTCTTCTCTACCCCGCATTATAATGGTCGAGCAGGCTGGATTTGAACCAGCGACCTACGCGTTATCAGCACGTCGCGCTAACCAACTGTGCTACTGCTCGATATGGCGGTCTGTAGGAGAATCGAACTCCTATCTATAGCGTGACAGGCTATCATCCTAACCACTGAACGAACAGACCATTACTAGACTCGTATACTACTGAGAGCCTACCTCAGAGGTGTTGTCTGCTACATCATTAATCATTGCTGACGAGTCTTAAGGCTGGCTGCCAGGATGGGGCTCGAACCCATAGCCCTTCGCTTAACAGGCGAACGCTCCACCATTGAGCTACCTGGCATCATATGCTTTCTTTTCTTTAACGACAACAAGTAAGCTAAATGTCGCTGGTCTTACATCATTTATTTAACGTCGCTGTTGGATGGCAGCAAACCCACGACGAAGAAAGAAAGTGGTTTATTTTATGAACAATATTATTATATCAAATTTTTTTAAGTTTTTCAAGTTACCACAGATCTTCCGAGAACAATTCTTGATTGTGGAACTTTACTTGATGACACTGATAAGCGTGTTCACAAGCAGATAACCTATCATAAAACGCCCAATCTTCATCAAGAAAACCTTGCTGAGTTTTATCGTGGTCGATTTCATCAGGAGAAAGAAACTGACTTATGATGTAAAACGCATCGGCGTGACGGTGGCAAGGAATATCAAACTGTTTACCATCCTTTGTTACAAATCTAACCGCCGCAGAAACAATCATTTCTTTTCTCCTTTCTCTCTCTCAACCTTACATATATATTATATCAAATTTTTTTTAAATTTTCAAATATAAGATCTTTTATACCAGTCGTAAAAATCTTTAATTTCTTTTAAAGACTTAAAATCAACTGTTTGAGAACTATCAGAAATTGCCCCGTTAGGATCTTCTGTTGTCTCAATCATTAACCCATCAGCACCACAAGCAATCGCTGCCTTAGACATTGGAAAAATCAAGTCTCGTCGGCCAGTGCCGTGACTTGGATCAACTATTACTTTGAAACCTTTTGCTTGAAGCAAAGGCACTGCCGCAAAATCTAATGTATTGCGAGTATCACGTTCAAATGTTTTAATTCCACGCTCACAAAGAATTACATCAAGCGCTCCATATGCTTTTAAATAAGCCGCAGCACCTTCAAATTCTTTTATTGACATACCAAAACCACGTTTAAGAAGAATTGGTTTATCAGTTTTCATCGCAAGAGTTTTTAATAATTCAAAATTTTGACAGTTGCGTGAACCAATTTGAAGCATATCAACATCGTCATAAAGGTCAAGATGCTCTATTGAAGTAATTTCTGTTACGACCTTAATGCCAACTTGATATTTAATTCGTCGCAAAATTTCTAAACCCTCTTGCTGTAAGCCCTAAAAAGAATCTGGATATGTTCGTGGCTTAAAACATCCTGCTCGGAAATAATCTACTCCAAGTCTTTTACAAGCATAAGCGTCACGTAAGCCTTCATCATAATTTTTTAGAGCACATGGCCCAGCAATCAACATATTCCTCACCAACTACTACTATCAGTAATATCTTCGGTTTCGCCACATACTGGACAAGTAATCGTTATGCCAGTACCAAGTCCAGTGCCAACTAAATCATAGATATAATGATTACCATTTTTACAGCCAGTTTCTTTCCAATGTTTAGTGCGAAAAGCTTTATCTGCTTTTGCTTCTGTGTCCGACATCACACAAATCGAACGTCTATAAAGACTTTCAATCGTTTTGTCACGCTTAGAGATTTCTTCCTCTTTATCATAGGTGCGAAGTTTTTCCCGCAAATATTCAATGGTGCTTTCCTGACTCTCATTAATCTCTCTTATTTCTTCGAGACATTCTTTAAAACTTCTGGTAATCATTATTTTGACTCCTTGTAAAATGGTACTCCAAGTGGGACTTGAACCCACAACACCATGATTAAGAGTCATGTACTCTGCCAATTGAGCTATTGGAGTATATGGTGCCCCAAGTGGGAATCGAACCCACGACACCCAGATTTTTTAGTCCTTCACAAATATTTTACAATCTTTCAAGTACATTCTTTAACTGATAATCTTTTAAGAATTTAATCCCGTGCGTTTGACCATTTTTTGGAGGAACAATTCTTAATCTTTGAATTCTCTTGCCACAATCCTCAAAAGGAATTAGATAACATTCACCTTCATACATTGTTGCAAAAAAATCTACATCATTTTTTGAATATGGAATATTTAGAGTTCCATTAGTATTTGTATGACTCGTGCTTGTAGCAAATTCAATAAAAGCATCTTCCTTTAAGTTACTTGTTTTTACTTGAATTTTATACAATATGTGATTAACATCTACGATAAAGTCATATCTTGAACTTTGTACCAATGGTTTAGATACTAAATACCCCAATTTAAGAAATTCCAAACTTACTTGTTGTTCAGTAATTTCTCCCTTAAAATGACTGCTTAACTCTTCCATTTTACGCCCCTTTTCAAAGAATGTAAAATATTGTACTTGAGTCTAAAAAGTCTGGTGCTCTACCAACTGAGCTATTGGAGCAAATGGTGACGTAAGCTGGTTCCAACCCACACGTTTCCCCTCTGAGAAAGGGGCGTCCTTTCATTAGACGATTACGCCATATTGCGACACAAGGTCGCGTGGTCAAATTATTTGGCAGGTCTCTTGTCTGCCTATCGAGTAAGACCAACTCCCTACATACAGCCCTATTTGTTATAGTCTTAGGATTGACACCCTTGCGGGCGAAGGCAGAAATCGACTTGTGTTATGGCTGTTCCAGCCTGTCTTACCGCGCATATGATATTGCTATCAGTGATGGTTTCAGAACAGTTCCTGTCAATCTCTCAACCTTACATTAATATTATACCAAATTTTTTTAAGATTTTCAATTTGGCGATTGGTGACGTAGGAGAGATTCGAACTCACCATTACCCGCTTGAGAGGCGGGGTTCCTAACCCTTAGAAGACTACGCCATAAAAGATGGCTTCACGTACCATCTGTGAGCTGCTACAACGACGCCATAGGGCGCACACCAAAATAGCTTCACGCACTATTTATGAGCTGCCAGCGATGTCCTCCCTAATTTCTGTGGCGCTATGGACACCTTAGCGCATATAGCCAATTAACACCGTGCTATTCGAGCGAGTTTTAATGAGTTTGCTTTCTCATAAAGGCAATTGCACTCGGACCTCGTTCATGAGGGTAAATCCGAACCGCAAAATATTCTCTATTATTGCGATAATTCTTCTTGTCAAGCCGCAAAGCGTCTCTCATGTGCGACTTTTGGCTGATAATCTGGTCTCGACACCAACTATTAATAAGCTGACCGCTTAATACAGTGCCAAGCTCAACGCTTAGAATATTAAGCATCATCTTCCTCCTTTTCATTCTCGGAAAGGAAACAGTCGATAGCAGACAGGGGATACTCCTGAGAATAAGAACCAATCTTCACAGCAAACTTGCGATTACCAGTAAAAGAAAACTTCATATTCATTCTCCTCTCTCAACCTTACATATATATTATATCAAATTTTTTTAAGATTTTCAATTAACCTTAATCTTCATCGCAATCATAATAATCAGGAATCGCGTGATTGAATTCAGGGTCAGGCACTGCGCGTTCAGAATCATAGTTCACAGTAATATCTTCAGGTGAGATAGTCTCAAGCGCGACAATATCGCAATCATCGTCAACGCACGGCACCATAGAAATTTCAATAGATTCCATCTGGTCAATCTGGTCAGCGAAATACCAATCTCGCACCTTCGAGAAGCAATCATCATAATCCGCACCAGCTACATAGCCAGACTCTACATAATGACTGTCCACCTTGCCACCAGCATACCAACGAACCTTAAAACCACAAATCATTGAAATTTCCTCCCTTTCTTCATCTTACATATATATTATATCATTTATTTTTTAAATTTTCAAATTACCGATCAGTCAGATTATGAAATTCTTCCCATTTTTCTGAATAAAAGTCAATAAATGCCTGTTTATCTTCAATCTTTAGCATGATATAAGAAAAAAGAAAAACATTAACAAGACCGCCAATAATGTATCCGAGAATGAACCAAAGCATTAAAGACACATCCTCTCTTCCTTGTTGTCCAGCATTTCCTTAATTTCTTCCCAGTCAAGAGGATTTTCAAGTTCAGATACGCTAACGGCAATAATATTTTCACCCGGCTTATCAGGAACAGAACAATATTCCACGACCTTCTTCACCGCGGCTTCATAAGAATCTGCACCAAGAATACCACTATAATGTTCAATCTTACCCTCGATTTCATCCCAACATTTTACAGCATACTCAAACATTTCTATCCTCCATTAGCTTAATAATAATTTCGTCAACGATGTCACTTAGCATTTGCTTTTTTGAAGGTTTAAGACAATCCCAATCTGCGATCAAATTTGCAAGACAGTCAAACACCTCATCTGGTCCAAAATATACATCTACTGAAGTACCACCATCTGTGTCCATGTCCAATGTAACTTTTGGAAACCTATTATAACAACTAACATTGAAATTAATCTTATTTGAATACATTGGATTCACCTCTTAATCTTTTATGTTCTTCAGCGTGACAATTTAAGCACAATAGATCACATTTTTTAGATTCTTCTAAAAAATCTTCCCATTCGCGATAGCCAGACTTAATAGATAAGTCAAATTTCTTTTCTCGCGGTTTTCTATGATAAAACTGTAAAGCATCTTCACACTTATTATATCCGCATTTTTCACAAGCTCCGCCACGCATAATAATAAGTTGGTGTTTCATCGCGTAAAACAATGGAGAATAATCGCCTTCTCGCCCCATTGGAGAACAATGATAACAATATCTACGATGATTCTCTTTCATTTCTGTAATGATAAGATGTCTGCCACAAATAGGACAAATTCTTACTTTTGACTGAAATGACATATAATCTCTCCTTTAAAAATGGTAGGGCATCCTGGAGTCGAACCAGGCGTATCCTCTTCGCCAGTGCTTTATAAGAACACTGCTCTTACCGCTGAGCTAATGCCCCACATGGGTGGTGTTACCACCCAATTTTTTACATAGAAGTTTCCAGCTCCGCCAAAGCATCCTTAGCCATATTCAGCTCTTCCTGAGCTACCTTCTGATACGCCAGAGCATCAGCAAATGCATTAGTAACCTCAGTCAGATACTCCTTATAAAACTTTGCCTTCTCGTTAGCTCGCCGCATACGCTTCTCAGCAACCTTCAGATCACACCTCGCAATGGCCAGAGCTTCACCCTTCTTATGGTCAAACTCATCTCTCGGATCGCACTTCGCGACGCCACGCACCATTCGCTTAGCAAACGTAGAAACAGCAATAACCTCATTGTCATGATGGTAAATCTTGTAATTAATCTTCCTCTGCTTAGTCATATTATTCGCTCCTTTTAGTCATCAATATAGTCAGGGAGGTCATCTTCATCCCAGTCATCATCATCAGAGATGTCGCCTTCAATCCAGTCATCACTATCGTGACCATAGTATTCTTCACACTGGGTATCACAGATAAAATCATCGAGATAATCCTTCATCTCTTGTTTCCTCCCTTTCTCAACCTTACAAGAATATTATATCAAATTTTTTTAAGATTTTCAATTAAGGCTTCCGTTTATCTAAATAATTCATAATTTTGCCTGCGACAAAACCAATAACAAAACTCACCCCAAAACTAATTAACATAGTTCCCCAGTATGGCATACCTTAATCTCCTTTCTTCACCTTACATATATATTATATCAAAATTTTTTTATTTTTTCAATACAGTATAATATGTATGTCCATCAGCTTCACTTTTTTCTACTTTATAGCTAGCATCAACATAGGAATCAGCATCATTTGTCTTTGGATTAGAAGGATCAAAATCAATAAAAGTGCCGCCACGCACGATAATTTTTGCTTTACCTTCTTTATAAGAAGAGTCGCGGCAATTTAATACCCAAGAATGCGGATCGCCAGTGCCGTAAGACTGTTTATCATAAGAAGCAAAAACACCATCGTTAATAATTAAAGTGCCTTCGCCAACAAAAAATGCCGTTGCCCCTCCTTGATAAATTCCACCATTAACCTCTACTTCGCCGCCATCTTCAATAATTACACAATGTGGGCCATCATTAGTGCCCAAATCATTTGCGTAAATGCCACCATATGCTCCATTAAGTGTAACGTGACCACCAGACACATAAAATGCAGCAACATTTGTCGCATCACCAGAGCCAAAGCCCGCCTCTAAAGTAATCATATGATTACCAAAGTCAAAAGTAGTATCTTTTGCAATGACAGTTCTTGCAGCACGAGCTGAAGCCGCAGAAATTTTCATGTCCTTAACTTTAATGTCTCCGCCACGCGATAAATCTTCACGATATTCTGCTGTTGACATTGAACCAACTACTTCTTTATTTTTATTATAATGAATCCATTTACTTGCACCAGTGCTCACATAAAAATCACCAGTAGAAAGAATAAACGCTACGCAACCCATTGGTGGATGCGCATTTAAATAATCAAGATCCTTTTCACTATCCAAAAGCAAGCAATCAACATCCGCAGCACTTGGAAACGGAAGAGTATTTTTATCAGCGATACAAATCATATAGTAGACCTCCCATATTTAATAGTCTATTGTTTATAAAAAATTACTTAGATACTTTTTTCTAAATAGACCAATAGAGGGTTACACAGAACCCTCTATAAGATCAGAACCGGACAAAAACGCAAACTGGCAGCAAGATTCATATAGCTTTTGTCCATATATGTATAAATTATAACCCCGTTGAAACTCTTCATAATTCTCTTTAGTATATGCAATATCTACATCACTATCGTGTAAAATTGCATACCAAATAAGCCAGTTTACATCACCGGATTTATGATTACCCTGATTATGAAACCCAATTCCACTTTTGTTATTTGAATGATATAAATAATAACCATGGAATTTAGAATAGTCTGCTTTAAAAATCCGCCAAACGCTTTTTGCGGTGAAAATTCTTATTTCTTTCCCGTCATCAACAATGTATGCTTGTTCTCCATATTTGTGATTAATAAACCAAACTATTTCCTGCGGCGTCATTTACAGGTTCAGCTCCTTCATTAACCTATCAAGAGTAGCCTGTTCATCTTCGCTAATAGGCGACACCGGCACAGGGCCATCACCAAATACCATTTCCTTCGGCATAGAATCAGTAGCAAGAGGAGTCTTAGGCACAGTCATAGTAATACAGACCTGCATCTTCTCTCCATTTTCAGTAGACCAAAAATATGCCTTCTTACCATCGGAATCCATACCGACAAAATCCTGACCAAGAGCAGCCTTAAACTTTTCCAACAGATTAGTCTTCGCAACACTTCCACGAGCCATATCACATTTCTCCTTTATTCTTTTCTATAAAAATTATATCATTTATTTTTTATTTTGTCAAAGAAACCATCTATGCTTTTGACCTGTTGCTTCTTCACAACAGTATTTACAGCAATAAAGAGTTCCTGTTTTTTCGTCACGATATCCATCATAAGCAGAAAACTCTTCTCCACAATGAGGACAAGTGTGAATGTCCATATCCTCATAACATGCACGGCAATACAATTCTCCATTATAGGTATAACCTTCATCTTCAAGAAAACGCTCGCCGCACATAGGACACACTGAAACGCCATCCATTTCTTCATCGGTGCAAGTTAAAACATCTACATCACATAACATTGTTTGTGAATCAAAAAAATGACCCTTGCCACAATGAATACAAGGCGCTTCTCCGCCAATTACAATAGGAGGAATTGTAGTATTAGTGAAGTTCGTATAACCATATTCAAGACACACAGGCGTATAAAAATGTGAATTAAGTAAATCATTATACGCATAACTATATTTATGATCTGTAATAAAACTACTAATTGGATACATATTACTATGCCAAAGAAGATATGGAACATTTAGTTCATAAGATTCATCGCTATTTTCTGTAAATTTTGGAACAACATTTTTAAAAGTCTGATAATCCCAACCTGGAAGACCACAATTATAAAAATGAGCTTTATCAAAATAATCAAATTCATAAAGTAATTTAGAATTTACAAAATCAAGCGCGCTTTTAGACGTAAAAGGATATTGCCGACCAGCCCATACGAGATGTCGCTCTTTATCAAAGAACATAAGACAACGCCATTTTTTATTATTCCAAGGCACATCATTGGGAAAACGCGGTAAAATAGTATCTTCTTCTGATTTAAGATAAGTAATAACAGTTACTTCATCACACATATATGACAAATTACCGCCACGGTATTCGCCATCAAGAGCATGACAAGAACGCCATTTATGTTGATTTTCACTTAATGACAAAAAATCAAGAGGATGAACAGAAAGACACAATCTGCCGCTAATGGTATTTTCTTGAATCAGGCGCGATAATTCTTGAATGATCCACTCAAGTTTCTCTGCGCTACAATATACATTAAAAAATTTATGAAGCGCCTTGCCAATTTTCATACCGATAGGAACAGTCTGATTGCGAGTAGTTGTTTCGACACACACTTTATTGTCAAGTAAACCATCTTTTTCTGTCTCAAGAAACTCGCCAATTTCTCCGCTAATGCGCCAAACAATTTCAATATAATTATTAATACGTTGCTCACGAGCTTCTTTTGGCAAAGTAATAACGACATCATAGGGAGATTCATAAATAAGCTGATTGCCCATTTTTTCAATAAAACGTTCTTTCGCTTTAAGCCACTTTTCAAATAGGTTATCTGTGTTTACTTTTGTTTGATCCTGTGAATAACAAAGAACTTTGTCAAAATCCTTTTGAATATCTTTATAATCAAACATTCTGAAGCTCCTTTCGACAATCAGGACAAATCCATTTTTCTTTAGTTGTAACTGGCTTTTCAAGCAGCCACGGCAGTCCACACTTACTACAATAATCAATTTTATGGCTAAGCTCAGCAAAACATTCCATACAAAGATTCTGAGTATAACCACCCCACGCCGCATATTTTACGGGAATTATTTCTTCTTCTGATACAGCTGCGCCACAACGATTACAACCATAAGCAAAATCTTTATTCACGTTACCGCCAAACCATTTATAAGTATAAGAAATCATAGGGATATATTTCCAAGTGTCCATTTCGGGATGCTCTTTAATATAAGTAAGCATCTGTTTTACTTTTTCGATTGTGTTATGAAGAAAATCAAAACGCAAAAATTCTGTATTACTGTGTTCGTTATAATATCCTACAGATAAATTTGCCGCGGCGACACCCCAAGCTGGTGCCAATACAGAAATGTCACTAAGTGAACCCCAGTCTGTTACAAAACCAAAACTTTCTACAAACTTTTCAAATTGCTCATTATCACAATCATAAAAAACGCAATCTTTGTTACCACGACGATCAAGCTGAATAAGGCACTTGAGTTCATAGGGGAATTTATAATAATGCCCAACGAGTTTAGAAGCGCCAATACAACCAGTTTCTTCACCAGTTGTAATGATTACATGGGGCCGCAGATTAGAATATTTAATAATCTCCATAATAGCATATACACCAGCTCTATCATCTGCGCCCATACCTTCAGGACTCCATAGAACCATACACTCTTGATCGTAGAAAAATGTTTTTGGCGGATTCTTAAAAACTGTATCTGCATGTGCCACCAATGCTACGGGTATATCGCCTTCTGCCAGCACATAAGCAGGAGTCCGTTCCACATTTGTGTATTTTGTTTTCAAAAAACTTGACATTACGCTTAAAATACTTTGTTCTCTTGCTCTACACAAAGTTTTAAAAGTATTGACGTTTTCCTCTGTGAACATAATTTCACCTCTTTTGACTTTCTAAAAATATTATATCAAATTCTTTTTAAAAAATCAAAGGGAAGAATGGCAAAGCCATTCTTCCCTATTAATTATCTTTCTTTTTATATTCATGAAGCAATTTCTTTTCATATTCTGGCATAATACAAGCATGGCAACTACCATTTGGTAGTAAACATCTTTGACCGCAATTAAATCTACGTTTAACGTATTCGTCAGTAATATTAGATCCTAAAATTATTTCTGAACAATTATAGTTAGCAATAAGAAGATTTAAGCCATATGGAAAGTTACTCATATAAAGATTAATTAAACTTTTTTCTTTTTGAGTATCTGTCTCATCTAACTCAAATACATCAATATAATCATCATATAATGACATATGCTGCGGCAATACCCAAAAATGATTAAGTCCATCTTCACCAGTTTGTGCAAGAGCATAATTCATACCAATATGAGGATTCGCTCTAATTTTAAAACCTTGTTTCCGCAAATAATTTAACTGGTCACATTGAAAAACAAGCGGTTCTCCAACCATTATGTCTGTTGCTTTATAATAAGTGCAAATCTTTACCATTGCCCAAGTTGTTGCAGGATAATGATACATAATATACCGCCACAATTGAGTTTCACCGAATTCATTGATTTCAGCAAAAGGCTCAGTGATTTTTCCATATTCTACAAAATCAGAAAAATCAAAGAAATCATAAAAGAAGCCTGTTTGTTCTTGTAGCGATCGCAAAGTATCAATTTCCGGCATTTTGTCTTGATTTAAATTATAAATTTCCATAATGATTTTTTTATCTTTATGTGCTTTTGAATAATCCATCGCTTCATTCATCATACGGAAAGGAAAGCGTATTTCTTGAGTTTTTTCATTAGCTAAAGAATAATTATTTATACATAATTTCATATCTTCAACCTCCAATTTCTGAATAAATTATATCAAATTTTTTTTATGTTGTCAAATAGTTGACGAATGTAAAATTTTGTGATATAATGTTTATATAAAAGGTATAAGGAGTCGATAAACATGTGGTATAACGCATTTATTGCTGGAATTTTAATAGGACTTGGATGCCTTGTGTCTAATTTAATTGCCCAACCAATTATTGGCTATTGTTGTTTTGCTATGGGATTAATGTATATTAGAGTAGCAAAATTGCCACTAACAACTGGGCTTACTCAGCATCTTGGTGAAACAATTAATTTTAAGACTTGGTGTAAAGTTCTTGGGTGTAATATGCTTGGCGCTTTCGCGGCAAGTTTCTTTGGTATGCTCTTTTTAGTTGTCGCTCATAATTATGAATTAATGGATAAGATGGCGGCGCTTTCAAGAACTAAGTTTATGGACGCAAATTTCCTACAGCTATTATTATCTGGTGCTTTCTGTGGTATACTTATGACAATAGCAACGTATAAAAGAACTCCGCTATATGTTTCTATCCTTTGTGTAATGACATTTTTATTGGCAGGTTTTAACCATTGCATTGCCGATTCATTTTATTTATTTATGCAAATCGGAAATTGGTATGCCTGGCTAATGTTTATTGCGGTTGTCATAGGTAATTTAATTGGTGGATATGTAATAAAAAAAGAGGAGTATTAACTCCTCTTTTTTAAATTACTCGGCATCAGTTTCAATCAGACGATAGCCATTCACCTTGCGGGCAGTCTTGCCATCTTCCTTAATGGCTACGGACTCACGAGCAACCATACCAGCCTCAACCATCTTACCCAGACGGTAGGAGCACTTGGCGGCGGTCACAGTCTCATCGTCAACCTGCGCCAAAATCTGAGGAATGGTCTGCGCCTCATCCGCAGTCAGCACATCGGCGATCTTAGAAGCCAGCTCATCCTGAGCCTTGTTACCACGCTTGGCACTCTTGGCAGAAGAAGCCTTGCGCTTGTCCAGCAGTTCCAGTTCGTGGTCAATGAACGCCAGCAGTCGGTCCTGGTCTTCGTTGCTCAGCATAGAAGTCTCAATCAGGGAACGCAGTTCGTTGAAGTTATCGCGCTTAGTGATTTTCTGAGTAGTCATGATTCATTTCTCCTTTTTATTTCTTTCTCAACCTTACGAGTATATTATATCAAAATTTTTTAAGAATTTCAATGGATTAATCGGCCTCGCCCAGAACCTCAGTGACATATCGACGATAATCTTCCCACAGTTCGTCGATATGAAGATCATCTATCTCCTGCTGCACCCAATCAAAAACGGACTTATTGTCTTTGTCGAGTCGATAGCCCAACAGTTTGTAGAAAGTAGTAATAGGAACTTTGCGCGGGTCAAGAATGTCTTCTACTCCCCAGTGGCTAATATTCCAGTTACTCGGGAAAGTTATATCGTCGATAGTAAGAATGCTTTTCTCTGTAATACCAAGGTCTTTTGCACAATCAGGACAGAGATTCTGTTCACAGTGCGGCGCGCACCATTCGGCACGATTGGTCAGTTCAGAAAAGAGCTTGCTATTAATGGGCACAAAAACGTGAACACTATCTTCTGCATAAAGATCAGTATCACAAACTTCACAATGAGTGACAAGTCGAGAATAACAGTCACAGCACAGAAGTTCATCATTCGGGCCGTAATAGTAATCATCGCTATTGCTGTAAATGGGTTCGCCGCATTCAGAACAATACTGGACATTACGGCAGGACATGCAGCATAGAGTAGAGCTGTCTTGTTCACCTGTCCACGGAATCTCTTCACCGCAGTTCATACAATTGGCTACGCCAGAGTAGTTAATTATATGATAGTCATATTTGAGATTCTTATTTACCGCAACCCACATATCATCACGGAAATCATTATACATAAAGTTAGTTTCATATTTCAGTTCAAACTGATAGTCATCGTCGCACCAATCAGATACGGGCTTGATTTCTTCAGTAAATTCCCAGCCAAGATTCTTCTTTGCCAGTTCAGCGACCCAGCTAATACACGCTTTTGACAGATTATCATTATCATAGGGATAATTGCGGTTACAAAGAATCGCTTCATCATTTACAACGATCCAAGCACGCCACTTTTTCGACGGCCATTCATAACCGTTAAAATGCATCTGCTGAACATCAGACTTCAGATAAGCACAAATGACCATAGGACTATTCATCATTTCAACGGTGCCAAGACGATAACAACCTTCTTCCTGCCAAGACATGCAAGAAGACCAACCATTGTCATTGTCAGAAGCGGTTGCATAATCGAGAGGATGGATAGACAGACACAGTTCACCAGAAACGGTTTTCTGGTTAAAAATGCGCGAATGGTCAAGACGCAGTTCTTCGAGATCTGCATTCAGGTCGGGATAGCCAGCCGCAGCAAGCGCCTGACAAATTTTACGCAGAGCGCGCATAATTTTTTCACCAGAATTAATCTTGAGAGGCTTGCCACCGATGACACACTGAACTTTGGCGTCAACGCGATTGTCCAGAAGATAATCTGCGGTGCCCCAGCTACGCACAGCGTTGAAGAAATCCTGACCATCTTCAGTGGGGAAAGTCCAAAGGTAATGTTCATATACTGCGCCAAGCGCTTTCCGCAGATTTTCATGAAGAGTGCTATAGAACCAACGATGCTCCGAGGCAAGGTTTTCAAGCTCTTCAATCAGTTCGTCATTATCCCGCTCATAGGTAAACTTCTTCGACAGAATAAGTTCTTGACCCATCAGATCATACAGATACTTGCTTTTGGCATCACGCCAAAACCGCAGAATGTAATTAGCATCGTTGCAGAAGCCATTATTTTCAGCAGCGTTATACTCACGGCAATACTCCATAAAGTTGTCCATGTCGTAGCCTTTGAGCATCTCCTTAGTTTCCATCGAAGAACATCTCCTTTTTCTTTCTCAACCTTATGTATATATTATATCAAATTTTTTTTTAAAAATCAAAGGAGCCTTCTTGGCGTCAAGAAGGCTCCTTTGTTATGCGCGATACACCACGGTTGATTCTAGCATGCTGCCGCAATGGCTATCTACTTGTGAAATATATTTATAAGAAGGATTAACACGAAAAAACTCGCGAATAAGTTGTTGAAGATAGGCGCGACCTTCATATCCGGTCGCAAAAGTCTTCGTCTGAATAGTCATTTTTAATATCCTCCATTGTGCGTCGCGCACGAGCCTTAGTAAGACGACGCTTTGAGTCAAGGTAATTCATCAGTTCCATTTCCTCTTGAGTTAAAGACCAATCATCATAGCGTTCGTTCATGCTAAGACCTCCTTAATGAGTAGTAGATATAGACGCATCTGAAGTAGTCATCTTATCCATAGTCATAGTAATTGTAGGGTTATTAGTAATTGTGGGGTTGCCGGTAGTAGTAGTTGTTGTGTAAGTCCAATGCGGAGATGTCCAATCATACCCACCGCCATAATAATAAATGGGCTGAGAGGTCTTTTCCTTCAGGCTCTTATCATAGAAAATCATCATACTATCAGGCGGTGAATGTTTAATTGCTACAACATGATAGCCCTAAATCTTTTCTTTTCTTGTCCACTCATTAAATTCATCTTCCCAACGAAAGCGTTTGCACTATACCATTTTTATTCCTCCTTCATTTTCTAAATAAATTATATCAAATTTATTTTAAATTTTCAAGTTTATGTTTTTGAGCCAGTTTTATTATTGATATAATCTTCATAAACCGTTTTAATGCGATTATAGGCGTTAAAAGAATTATATCCAACAACAATTCCGCAACTCAATAATTCATCTTTTGGATTAGAAAATCCATTAGAGTTGCCGCTTCCTTTTTGCTCTTTATAATAAATTGGTGTAATTAGATATTTTTCTGTCCAAGAACTATCGTAGCCAGTGTCAATTATACGATTTAAAATTCTCGCATCAAGAATATGAATAATCGCATCTGACATTGATTGACTGCCCGAAGGATATTTATTTGTATCTTTCTTATAAATATCCGCAGTCCACTTCTGAGTATTGTTCCAAAAATCACGCACAACGCCAGAATTTAATGAATCAACACTACTCCACAAAATAGTAACGGTTTGTTCGCTATTTTTCATTGCTGTTGTCAAACCGGTTGAAATTTGTGTTAATAGATTAACAAGATATTGCCCATTAACTTCTGCTTTTGTTGTTTCATAATCAGTTAGATCGGGTGCATCAACAACATACGCGGTATCATAATTAAGATTATTTGTTGTGCTAACATTAAAAACAGTATCTTGAAAATCACTATTTACATTACTCTGATATTCTGGTGTCCAGCAAAAGTAAATGCCACCAATTTCGGTTTTAGATGTCCAAACAGGTTTAAAATAGTAATCACTAACCGCTCTTACAAGTTGTAATATTGTATAGCAACCATTATCATCTGCGGCCATTTTCTCTTTAAGAGTGGTCTGCCAAGAATCCGTTGCTAAAATTTCACGTTTATCATCACGATAAACCGCAAAATCGACGCAACTATTTTGTGTATATGTCGCAGAAGATTGAGCTGGCTCTTTTTCCCATTCAAGAGTTGTTAAGGGTTCAGTATTATTTTTAATATCAATTGCTTCTTTATATAAGAAATTGCGCATGTCTGTAGAAAATGATTGCCAAGGAATCATTGTTATAGGTTCACCTTTTGATGAAAGTCCAGATGCAAGACTATTAAATACTGTAAACAGTTCTTGAATATTCTTATAAAAGTAGCTTTTCGCTGGACTCGGCTGTCCATCTGGCATTGTAATTGTAAAATTATTCAAAATAACTTGATTTTCTTTGATAATTTCATTATAGGCAAGAGATGGATCAGTTAGTTCATCCTCAAAAGTGTAATTGCCATCACAGCTAACAATCATACCGTTTGGATATTCTTCATTTTGCGTAAAAATGAAAAGCCAGCTGTAGCCTGCTTCAGCAAGTAATTTTAACACATTGACCACAAATGGGCTTTCTGCATCACAAGCACCAAGAGTGGAGCCATGACCAACTTCATTATAAGAACGATTAGGATAAGTATATGCACTATCTGCGGAAGCGTGCGTATATGGATTAAATTCATATTCTGCTTTTGATAGAAGCGTCGGCCACACAATTTTCTAATAGTTTGATGCAAATGATCTAAACATAATAGTTGCGGTTTTATTGCCACCTTTTGCCGCAGTTTTTATGTCATCATTAATAATATTTCTTACTTTATCATAATTCAATTCAGTAATTAGTGAATCATCATAAATTTTTTCAACATCCTAAGCAGGAGTGAAATTAATATTTGTTTCTGCCATTTATATTCCCCCTTTGAATATATTATACAAAAAAATTTCTCTCCTGTCAAGCAGGAGAGAAATTAAGCTCAGAAGCAATAGCAAGCACTCTGTCAATAGGACAAGTGAGCAATTCGGTAAAATACATTTGTGCCTCGGGATACCCCGCCTGTGCGGCGGGGCCCAGTTCGTTTAGCATCTTCTGCCGCAAATCTTCAATGAAAAAAATAGGCATTATTCTACCTCCTTAATAGTCAGACGGGTCATAATGGTCTGCTTTACACCCTTGCGCTCCTGATGATCCTTTACTTTACCAGTAAACTGGATCTTGGAGCCTTCAGGAATGTTCTTCGCGGCAGTCGTCCACACATAGATATTACCAGCAACATCTTCCATAATGTGGCAATTGGAATCGCCATAGTAACTATTCAGAGGAATGTTGCGAACAACGGTAACAGTGCGAGTCAGCTTATCACCAGGCTGGCCTTGATATTCAGAGGGGGAAGGAACAAAGGTTGCCTTTTCGATGATTTTGCGCAGCTCACCTTCGCTCTTGATAAAACCATTTTCATCAGACACTTCTGTCCAATTGAGGCGCAGCAGGTCATGTCCTTCAAGCTTAAAGTCAACGCCATAAGGAATATACCAACCAAAAGCTGCGGTATACTTGCAACCATGTGCCTTTAGGGTGTCCTTAATGGGGTAAGTATTGCCGAGCACCACATCAATGTAGCCATTCTCATCGCCGAAGTTGTTATATTCGGGACCACGCTTATATTCTGCGGCGCTAATGCGAGCAGCCTGACGCTTGGCAGCTTCCGCTTCGTTATGTGCGTCCATGCGGGCACGCTCTTCATCGGTATACCAGCGCACGTTCTTGGACTCTTTGCCGGAGCCACTGCAGCGGAAGCAAGTGGAACCATACATCATATTGAAGGAATAATTACCAGTGCCGCCACAACGAGGACAGGAATGACGCACACGCACCCACTCTTTGCCAGCCTCATCAGTAAAGACGTCTCCAATAATCTCCCAGTTTTCGTAGCTCTTAGCAACTGCCATGTGTATCACTTTTCCTTTCCTCATCTTATGTATATATTATATCAAATTTTTTTTGAATTTTCAAAGGGAGGAGGGATGCTCTGGAGTTGCCAGTATCAATAGCTACAATTAGTTGTGAGAAAGCTCATTCGCACAACAGGTATGGAACATCAATTCTGCTACAGTAATTGGGCCAATACCACGAGGAACGGGCGTATATGCTTTACAGGCTTGTTGCGCTTCAGGAGAGAGGTCGCCGCATAATTTTCCATTTTCGTTTCTATTGATTGAAATGTCAATATAAATTGCATTGGGATTGACGTTTTCAAGAGTGATAAGATTAGGCTTGCCGGCTGCGCAGAAAACATAATCGGCAGATGCAGTTAGTGTTTTAAGCAGCTCAGGTGAAGTGTGAGAATTACACACTGTTACTGTTGAATCTTGATTCATCAAGAGCCGAGCAAGTGGTTTGCCAACAATGTTGCTGCGGCCAATGACAACACAATGCTTGCCGTCAAAGGGATAATCATAATGTTCAAGAAGCTCAATGACCCCGTGCGGTGTGCAAGGCGCGAACCAGCTGGATGGATGAAAGCCATCTACATCTTTATCTGGACGAATGGTGCGTTGGATCGTTTCAACATTGTAACCTCTTGGAAGTGGCAGTTGGACGATGATGCCGTCGACGCATTCATCATTGTTGTAGCGTTCAATGCTATTGAGAATTTCTTCGTATGAGGAGCAGGTCACAATTTCGCAGAGAACATTTGTTCGCTCCGCCGCACGAAGTTTGTTGCGCATATAAACGTGAGAAGCATCATCTGCATAAATTGTGGTAATGATGACGAGTTTAACGCGGTGTTTGCTGGCATATTTGTGTGCTGACTCTTCAAGAACGTTGGCGAATGCTTTACAATCAATTTCGAGAGACATATTAATACTTCCTTTTTTGTTTTATTATACCATATTTTTTTGAAAGTGTCGAGTTAGAGGTCTCTAACTCCGCACTTGACTTTTAAAAAAATTTTTGATATAATATATACATAAGATGAGACAAAGAATCGTCTTAAATAACAAAATAGGAGAAATGAAAACTATGACGAATAAGATTATTTATACTCGTAAGATTGCTATGAAGCTAATTGAGATGGGCAATGTGCCTGCTGGAACGACTTAGAACCCCAGTAAACCTGAATTCTTGTGCTGGATTTTTGCGATTACCCCTAAGTTTGAACGTGATCTTCAGGCTGTGCTTGACGAGGCTCGTGCGAATCGTAAGGACTAATAGGCGGGCGGTTAAACCGCCACGCCTTATTTTTTTTATAAGGTAAGCTAAAGAGCAAAATTCATTTGAAAAATGTCCTAAAATTAGAAAAAAATGAACAAGTGTCAAATTTTTCTGTTTTAGCACAATGTCTTAAAATCAGAAAAAAATGAACAAGTGTCAAATTTGGACTTTTTTATACAATAGTTAAAAGTAAGTTTTTAAATATTGTATAAAGGAGGTGAGAGCTTGGAAATTTAGAAAAATTCGCGTCAAATTCCTAAGGAGGAACAAGTTGTGAGTAATAAAGATTATTGTGATTTAATTTATTCTTGGTTTCAATGTGAGTCAAGTTTAGCGAGCGGAGAACGGCTAGTTCCGAAGTCTAAAGTTATATATAGCGAAATGGCAGATTAGTTGGGCATGGATCGTCGTGTTGTGTCGAAATATGTTAAAAAAATGATTGGTATGGGGCTTATTGATGTTTGTAGCAATGGAGATTATCGGTTATGTAAATTAGAGTCAAATGCGGCAACGTTGGTGCCATTTACAACTTTGCGGCAATTGATCCATTCATTACATAAGAATAGTGTGAGTATATTCGTATATTTGTTGAATAGATATTTGGCAAATAATGAATAGGGGTTTTACGTAACGCATTATTCATTAAAGAAGTTTATTGGTATTGCAACGTCTACTACCTCAAATAATGTTATTATTTCAGATATTTTAAGCACGTTAAAGTTATTGGGTTTGATCGATTATGAGATATAGCCGACGGGTGAGCGCAAGCTCAATATTTTCATTAAAAAAGTAAATAATGTCTTAAAAATCTAAAATTTGACTCGTGTTCATTTTTTTCTATAGCGTGTTCATTTTTTTCTATAGCGTGTTCATTTTTTAGATATGAATAAAATAGAATAGAAATAGGGGCGCTTCGCGCCCAGGACGTTATAGTTTATCCTTCGCTTCGCTCAGGATAAACTATAACTTAGGCGGTATATAACATCCTTCGCTTCGCTCAGGATGTTATATACCTTACCGTTGTGAAATTTGATTTCAAAATGAAAAAGTAGAGCGAGTTTAAAAGATGGGCGGAAAATAAGCGTGACGGCACGAATCGAGTTTTCGGAAAAAGTATACGGGGTGTTTCCGAAAAACCGAAGGAATAAATCGCGGTAGCCGAGGAACAGAATGAAATTTCATTTCAAAATCGTAAGGAACGTTTAGAAATGTCGTTTGAAAATCTCATTTAAAAAGGAGATATAAAATGAAAAAATATGGAATGTATCAGGGTAGATGGTTGTATTCTTGCACTTTTGATGAAATGTTAAAAGGGCATTCAGAATTGCAGCTTAATCCTATTATATATGTTATTACTGATAGAAGCAAGGTTGGCACCAAGTTCTTGTGTTATAAGGGGATGATGGTGGGAACATTGGTGCCAGCTGGTGAAAATGAAGAAAAGATACTATTTTATGATACTAAGCTATGTGTGCCTTTTGAGATATGGGCTGCTAAGGAATTGGATGTAATAAAAAATGGCGGTTTGAGCGAAGCGAAAGCCACCAAAGTTATTAGCGAACGTCCAACTGTTGAATCAATGTGTAAAAAGGAAGAAGAGATTCCAGAAATCGAATTGAATATTAGCAATTTAGCGCAATCATTGCTTGATAGTGTTTCTGATTGTTAAAAAAAAAGAAGAGCTGCGTTAGCAGCTCTTTTTTAAAATCCCAACTTATTAAGGAACTTAGAAATGGTTACATCATCATCGGTAGTAGTAAATGCTTCGCCAAACTCTTTCAGGGCCGACATACACTCAATAATTGAGTTCATCTCCTTGGCGGTGACATAAGGTTTGTCGCCCTGCTTGCCCAGCTGGTCAGTGAGATAAGCGTTAAGAATGAATGCAGCGTCTCCTGCGGTTTCTGTGCGGTTAAGCATACGATTGGCGATTTCAGTGAGTCGAGAAGCATACTTGGCTTTTGCGTCAGCCGCGGCCTTTTCTTTACGTTCAATCTCCCACTGATTTATTGCAGCTTCAAATTCCTTGCGAATGGCTTCAGGGGTGGTGGTTGTGTCAACAGCTATAGTCTTAATGGCATCATACATATTCATATTATAATCTCCTTTTTGGGCGCTTCGCGCCCAAATTTTTTTTGGTAAGGTTGGGACAATCTCGTCTGAGGCATCTTTCCTTACCTTGTATATATATTATATCAAATTTTTTTATCGTTTTCAAGGAAAGTGATATTAAGCTGGTAAAACAATTATTTAAAAAGGTAAAAAAATAGTAATCTGGGGAAAGAAATGGAGAAAGAAATAGATGAAAAAAGAAAAATAGGAAGAGTGTCCTGCGCGCGGTGCTAGACCTACTACACTTTTTTCTATTTATGTCATATCCATCGTCATTCCTTCTCTACTCTTCATTTTTGTCCCTTCTATCTTCTGCTCTTGCTATCTGTAGGGGAAGTAAATGGGCCCGATTGGAATTTATCTACCCCTAAATAAATTATATCAAAATTTTAGATAAAAATCAAGTGCGTGGCATATATACTGCAAACCGATTGGCGCACCATTATATTATATCATAATTTTTTATGAAAATCAAGCCATATGCGGTCGCGCTGGTGCCGATTGGCGGTGGAGGTTTTTTTTATTTATTATATCATATTTTTTTGATATTGTCAAGTTGCCGAGCCTCCACCGGCGCACGCATACCCTTTTTTTAAATATAATATCATATTTTTTTATATAAGTCAAGTCGCCGCACTCACTGCTTTTCCCTCTTGATTGGCACACACTACTCGGGCTTGGGTTTGGCGCGAGCGAAGCGAGTGCCAAAAATGTGGAGTGGAGGGCCATATGATGTCCTGGAGACGACGTGCCACGTTTTCAGCCAGATAGACCGATTGAAAATCGAGGACCGATTGGCATATGCGACCCGCCTAGGTCAACGAGCCGACCGCAGAGAGGCAGCTTGCGAACCCAGATGTGTCAGACGAGTTTGCGAGCCATTTCGGGACTAGAATGCACGCATAAAAGCCATATGGATTCAACAGAAAAATTGCCATATGTAGTACCGATCGGAAATTCGGGCCGACACGCCCGCGCGCGGCCCGCCAAAACATTACAGGAATATTAAAAATGTGACAAAAATATTACATTTTCCTCAAAAAAATGCTAAATACTTGACAAATCTGAACTCTGGACGTGCCGGTCGCGCACGTCCAGCCCAGTAGAAAGCATTTTTATACACAAAAATGAATGAATTTTTATACATTTATACGTATTTTTACGCAAAAAAGAGGGCTTCTGCCCTCTTTTTACGCTTTCGGCTTCGGTTTCCTGTGGCAAGTCAGCGTCAGCGAATATTCATTTTCGCCCACTCTGAAAGTCACTTCTCGTTCAGCGTTCGCAACCGTGATGTTCTCAACCTCCGCGCCTTCCAGCGCCTTGCCCACAAACGCGATCAGCATTCGCTTTTCTTCGTTGGGCTTGCGTTCGCGTTTCGGCTTGCCCTCAAGGCTGTAATTCGCAGGCTTGCGAATAACCTTTTTCGCGTTGGCTTCATGCTCTTCGTCAAGGTCAAAGGGCGTTGGGCGGTCAGCGTCTATTTCCTTGTCCCACCACGCCATTTCCGCATCTTCTTTGCTCTTGCCCTTGTGCTTGTTCATCCAGCCGTCAAGCCATTCAGCGGTCGGGTATCGAATTTCCTTTTTCATGGTCATCAGCTCCTTTCGACGTTATTATTATACCACGCGGGAAAGGTTTTGTCAACCCTCCCCGCAAGATAATTTTCCGGTGATTGTGGGGCGGGATTTCTCCCGCCCCGCCATGGTTAGCGCAGGGCAAAGTAGCTCTTGCGCTTTTCGGTGGTCTTTTCCACACGTCCAGCAGATTCAAGCACCCGCATCAACGCGGATACTTTCTGATTGGACATCACGCCCAGCCCTTCGGGGTCAGCCGCCATGTATTCCGACACGGTGGAGGGCTTGCCCACCTGCTTCATAACCTCCGCGAGGTGTTCAGCGGACGCGAGGTTCTCCGCCTGCTTCTTCGAGGGCTTGTCACTCTTAGAGGAGTTCCGCTTCACCAGCTGGTCACGCAGAGCGAACAGCTTTTCAGCAACCTCTTCGGTCATGGTGGCAGTGGACAGGACAGTGTTCAGAGCGTCAACGTAAGTCATCTTGTTAGTCATAGTATCAATCCCTTTCTGGTTTGGAGGGTTTTCCTTCCCTTGATTACGTGCTTATTATAGCACATTCTGTGGGGCTTGTCAAGGGGTTTTCGAAACTTTTTTTCGACCCGCGTCGCGCTTGCGGTCAGCGGCTGAAGGTTCCGTTCCCCTTGGAACAATTATAGTATACTACAAGGGGCGCATTTTGTCTATTGACCGAATGCACAAAGTTTGGGTGCGATTTTTGGGAAAATCGCCCAAACGCCCGGCGGGTCAAATTTGGTTGAAAAAATTGCCAGGACTCCCATTGACACGAATTCTGGTCGCTGCGCCCGGCAGCGACCAGCCCAGAAGAAGAATGCCCCTGTATATTCATACAGGAGCTTGCATTTTTATTCATCCAACGGCAGGTCGCCCGCGATGGCTTCACTGATATTCACCCACGGAAGGGGCTGAATCAGTTCAGTTTCACTAACTTCTACGATACCACCGCAACAACCGCAAATGATTTCATCATGGTAAGCAATACCCGCGAACCATTCCGCGCCATTCTCGCGCATCGTTTCTTCATCCTGCTTGAAAAGAACCTGAGTCGGAGTTTCAAAATACTGCTTCATGTTTTAGTCCTCCTTCGTCAAATCGTCAACCGCCATAGTGACCGCGCCCACAATCAGTGAACCCGCCAGCATCCAGAGCCAACCGCGCAGGAACATTCCCCAGATGAATCCCCACATCATGCCCAGCCCAGACGCGCCATAGAAGAGGTTGCAAATCTTGGTTTTCATCTTCATTACCTCCTTTTGATGGTCTTATTATAGCATGGTTTGCGCTGTTTGTCAATAGGTTTTTCAAATTTTTTTTCGCGTCCGGCGCGTGGGCGTGGGGCTTTTCAGCCCCACAATTCCCGACGCATTTTTTTGTGCTGTCTGACACAATACGCAAGAATTTGACGTTCAATGTTTACATCGTCCAGCGCCTTGTGTTCCTCTACAAATTCGTTATCTTTTGTAATGAATCTGTAAAGAATTTCGGCTGTCTTGCGCAACTGACCGTTCTTGCACTTGTAATCATTCTTTTCACAAAATGCCTTGTATGTTGGCATTTTGCAGATGACACTTTCAGCCATTTTCATGGTATCCCACCAAACTAAACCATAGGGGACGAACCAGCGATATTTCGAACAAGTCAAATAACGTTGTGTCAAATTCAAAGAACGATTGTCAAATCTTGCATTATGCGCACAGATGAATTTGCAACCATACTTTTCAACGTCCTTGCGCATTTGCTGTTTAATCGTGTATAGCGTTTCGAGTGCCTTTTCACCTGCTTGAATTTGCTCGTGATATTCTGGAATTTTATGTGCGTAATATGCGCTTTGCATCAATTCCGTCATTCCGCTAAACACTTCACGCACAGCGAACGAACGACTTTCATACAGCCTGCCGTGGCTGTCAATCACCTGCCATGAAATATCATAGCACAGAGGATCGTCCAGCGTGTTGCAAGTTTCAGTGTCAACCATGATTCCATAAACGTGACGGCGGTCAATTCTCATCGGTCATTACCTCTTTCTGTTCCCCTTTGGAACGTCTTTATTATAGCACTATTCGCCCAGCTTGTCAAGAGGTTCTTCAAACTTTTTTCGCGCCGGCGCATACAAAAAGCGGAACTTGCGTTCCGCTTCTTTTTTTACTTTGTTTTTGGCTTGCGGTGAGCGGTGAGCGTTACAGAGTATTCAATGCCGTTCCAGCTAAAATCAATCTTGTGTTCTTCGGTTTCTGCGACTTCCTTCACATCTTCGGTCACGTTCTTCACAGCTTCGGTCAACGCCTGAATCAGTGCGCGCTTGTCATTGTTCGCCTTGCGTTCGCGCTTGCGTTCCTTTCCATACGCGTCAACCGCCTTGCGTGCGCCCACTTTCAACGCGCCGTTCTTTTTGGCAGCTTCTTCCATCTGCTTCAATTCTTCGGGGTTCGCGTCTTCGGTTTCTTCAATAAAAGTGGCTTCTGCAAATTCGCGTGTCATGTGTTCATCTGCCATCATTCCGCGGATGATTGCTTCTGCGTCTTCTTTTGCTTCGTTCTTAGAAAGTCCCAACAGTTTCGCGTGAATTGCAAGAGCGCGTTCAAATTCCGTCATTCTACAACATCTCCCTTTCCTTTTTTACATTTTAATTATAACACATTTTTTGAATTTTGTCAAGAGGTGCGATTATTAAATTTTTGTAACAATTTCGGCATACCAGATTTTACATTGTCATGCCTGGTATTTAGGGATACCTGGCGATTCCCGGCAATCGGTGGATTTTTATTCAAAAATTTGTATACCCAGCCGATACGCAAAATCTGGTCGTGCCGCCCGGGCACGACCAGTTCAGAAAGTGGGGCTGTATACAAATGCAAGCCCTTATATAAATTTGCAAGCGAAAAGGGCTTGTATTTTCATACAAGCCCCTGCATGGTTATTCGCCCCGCGCGGCGCGCGCTTCATCCTCCGCCTCAATCATGACATCCGAAAGCATCGCGTCCAGTGTGTCCACCAAATCGGCAGGATGCACCAGCTTCAAAGCCTCTTCCACCGCGTCGATAATCATTCGGATTGCTTTTGCTCTGGCGACTTCCTGAGCGCGTTCCTGCCGCACTTTGTTCACAGCCTTCATCGCGGCCTCATACTCTCTCTTGTCCAGCTTTTCAATGGTCAGCGTCTTGTAATCTTCAATCATCGTTTATTCTTCCTTTCTGTTGATCGGTGGAGGTGGGGCGGGCTTGCGCCCGCCCCGATGGGGTTACACAGTAGCTTTGAAAAAGCTCTTGCGCTTTTCGGTGGTCTTGGCAACCTTGCCATCAGCTTCGAGGATTCTCATGAGCGCGGAAACCTTCTGGTTCGACATGGACGCGAACGGCTCACCCTTCGCCATCCAGTCAGAAACGGTCAGGCTCTCACCGCTGGAAACCATCAGCGCCAGCAGGGAAGCGGACAGATCGATGTTTGCCTGCTGAGCCTTGGACGGCTTCTTGTCCGCCACGTTGCGCTTCTCGGTCTGGGCACGCAGGGCTTCCAGCTTCTCGGCAACATCGATCGGCAGGTCGTGGCAGTTGGTCAGGACGTAGGACAGAGCGCGGACGTAGGTCATCTTTTCAGTAGTCATAGTATCAACCCTTTCTGGTTTGTGGGGTTTTCCTTCCCCTGTTGACATTGTTAGTATACCACACTTGACACCGTTTGTCAAGGGGTTTTCAAAACTTTTTTTCAAAGTTTTGAAATGGCGGGAAGCGTGAGACTCGAACTCACAACCTACGAGTTAACGGCTCGTTGCGCTACCATTGCGCCAGCCTCCCTTGATTACAGGTTTATTATAGCACATTGCGGGAGGTTTGTCAAGGGGGTTTCAAAACTTTTTTTCGCGCGTCCGCGAACCTTGTTTCCTTTCCCCTCCTGACATTATGTATTATACCATAGACCACCCCAGCTGTCTATTGACGGAATGCACAAACTTTTGGCTGGATTTTTGGGAGAATCGCCAGTGGCCGGACGCGGGTGTTTTTTGGTCAGAAAATTGCCCAGGCTTTCTATGGCGTGAAATCTGGCCGCTGCGACCCACAGCGGCCAGGCCAGAAGAAATAGGGGCATCCCAGATTTGACAATGTATAATCTGGTAAAACCGATTTGAAAATGAAAATACCAGATTGGACAATGCCCAATCTGGTATCGGGTCAACGGTAGTAATAGGGAACCATTTTGACGTGGGACACACCGTTGATGTTTACAATCTCTTCATGCTCTTCCCGCTTCATCACACCAGCGTAAACCGCACATTTCAGCATGTAGGCGACTTTTTGGTTTGCGTAACTCGGCGCGACACGTTGCATGATTTCTTTCACGCGGAAGCGCTCGCCAACAGGCAAGGTCAAGAACAATCCCATGAACAGCATCGGTTCGGCTTTCTGCGGTGCGCGCCAGTGAAAACCCTTCGGGGCGATTCCTTCAACAACAGCGGTCACGATGGTGGGGTTTTCCAGTTCAGTCTTGTTAATCATTGTTTATTACCTCTTTCCTTCTCTTGATTACATTGTTATTATACCATAGGCGGAGGGGTTTGTCAACCCCTTGACCGCCAATTTTTTATTTTTTGTTCGTCCGTGAATGTAGCCTTTTCAAATTTAATTTGAATTTCTACACCATCAATGTTAATGTCACCGGCTACCCAACAGGGAACGCAATCTTTTTGCCATTCCCGCCCTGCCATTTCAAAAACCAGTTTTTCAAAACGTTCACCGCGATTTTTGCAGGAAGCAGGAAATAGTTCTGATTCATCACCAATACAAGTCGCGCCTTTTCTAATAAGCTGGTCTTTATACTTGACAATGGGATCAAAACGAATTTGACCGCCAAAACCGCGGGACGCTTGACAATAGCGAATGTAGCGCGGAGGGATTTCACCATCATAGTGAATGAGATAAACGCGATGATTCCGAATGAATCCCAGGATATACATTTCAGAACAGTTCATTTGACGATACCAGCGGATAAGTGTTTCTTTCTTCATGATGATGTCCTCCTTGCTCTTGATTACATACTTATTATAGCACCTGTTCGCCGGAATGTCAAGGGGTTTCTGAAAAAAACTTTTTTTCAAAAAGGTATTGACAAAACCGCCAGGATGTAGTATAATAAAACCATCAAAAGGAGGTAATGACCATGACCATCACGAAACTGACTCTGACCGAGAACCGCTTCCCCGCCTTCTGCCCCACGCGCGTGACCTACCACAAGAATGACGAGCAGGCTTTCGAGTATGCTAAGCGGGCGATCACCTGCGGAACCAATGAAATGGTGAACGGCGAGCTGAAACACATCGAATACCGCAACGAATACACCATTGAACATTATGACCGATAACAGGATACCGAACGAAAGCCGGCCAGACCGCGCTTTCGTTCGGTTTTTATCTGGGGCTATCTCTACGCGAAATTCGGTTCGTCGGCAACAAAATGGCCGCCGACGTGCCGCCAAACAAAAGGGCTTGCGCACTTGGCGCAAGCCGCAGGTCGGTCACTCCGCATAGCCGTCATAGATGATCACGCGGTGATCTTCAAAGTTCACAATCAGCTCGGTGCCATACTCTTCATACAGCGCTTCGAGGTCTTTCAAGGTCTCAATCCGCACGGTTTCAGTTCTGCGCCAGTTAGAAGCAAATTCCAGTTTCCAATCCATTGTGATTACCTCCCTCACTTGTTGTACTTATTATAGCACGCCTTGCCTGATTTGTCAATACCTTTTTGTGGCTTGCGCCACATTTTTTTTAGACTGTTACTTCTTGCTTTTTCTTGTCTATTTCAATTTCCCAGATTTCAGCTTCATCAGATCCAGAATAATAACCTCCACCATCGCGGTATTGAATCTTCATTGTCATATTTTCCGCTTCATGCGCTACGCAGTATTCATAAAATTCCTTGATTGTCATTCTTATTACCCCTTTCCTGTTCCCTTGGAACAATTATAGTATAACATAGCTATTGACTTTTGTCAAGAGCTTTTTCAAAAAAAATTGGAGCTTTTCAGCTCCAATTTTTCAGTGGATACAATCGCCCATAACTACAACGTCGAAAGAAGAGAATTCATACAGAGTAAATTCATCATAGTATTCTGCTTCGCCGATCTCATCCAGCAGGTCTATGAACTCTTCAACGAATTCATCTGCATCATAATAAGATATGATTGCATCCGCGTCAATCACCAGCACCTTGCGTTCAGTGCCTTCCCACTTTTCTATCTCATACGCATCAGCATCTACGAAACCGCTTACCACATCAAACAACATTTCCAACATCGTTCATTACCTCTTTCTTTTATTGCTCTTGTTCCTTGGAACATTATTAGTATAGCACGCATGAGCCATTTTGTCAATACCTTTTCAAAAAATTTTTTTAGCAAAAAGACTTGACATTTTAGTCCCGTTGTAGTATTATAATAATGTCGAGGGGACAAGAGCCCCAGACAAGGAGGTAATAAGTATGATGAATGCAGAGGCGGCAAGACGGGCAGTAGCACAGGCGCATGATACAACTTTTGCGCAGGTATTAGATCAAATTGATAAGAAAATCAATGAAAAAGTGCGGTTTGGAGACATGTCTATGACCTATTGTTTTACTGATGTTGCAAAACATCTCGGAGTAGATGATAGTGTTATTCGATACATGAAAAATCTTGGTTATCATTGTAGCCGTGGGAATACTGGTATTATTACAATTTCTTGGAAAGAGTGAGCGGCGCAAGCCCTCACTTTTTTTTAATTTTTTTTGAAAAAGGTATTGACATTCTGCCGGAAATGTGGTATTATAATAATGTCGAAAGGGACAGGAGGTAATGAAAGATGATGAACTGGTTGAAGGCTTCCCGCAAGGCTATTGTGAAGAACATCGAAGGCACCGCGGATGAATGGGAAAACACTGAGGCAGAAACGGCACTGAAAAACGCGGCAAAAACAAATAACCGCCTTGCCTGTGATCTGGCGAATGAGCGCATGATGGAAAATGAAGACTGGTAAAAAAATGGCCGCAAGGCCATTTTTTTATTAAACAGAATACGCAAAAAACTTTAACTTTTTTTCAAAAAACTATTGACAGAATGTGCTCCTTGTGGTATACTATAATCGTTCCAAGGAAAGGAACAAAAAAAGAAAGAGGTAATGAGAAATGAAAAAGATTATTGATAACAATATCGGCATGACGGTTAAAGAGTTCCTGGCAAAGAATGAAAAGAATCTCACCTATTGGGTAGACGAAACGGCCGATGAACCCGGATACGCCGAGCTGTATTGGGGCGCGGAGTATGCGATTCGAAACGGCAAGATTGAAAAGTGCTGAAAAAAAGTTGGTCGAAAGACCAACTTTTTTTATTTTACCTATTGACAAGCGCAGGCTATTGTGGTATACTAAGGATGCTGGAGGAGGACTTTTTTTAATGCGCGGCCCAAGGTTTACTTTCGGGAGGTCCGGCGCGCGCCAAAGTGTTCAGCAACACCTGAAAGTATACCTGAAGACCTATTTACGCACGAACTCGTGGTGTGCCGACCGCGCACGCCACGATGAAACACTGAATAAAGTTTATTGTATTATAATACAACAGTCTGTATAGTTATACAGACTGTTGTATGTATACTTATTCAATTAGACTCTTTATGTTTGTATCACTATTAGTCTTGTTATTGCTATTACTATTGCCCGAAGGCTTGAGAATCAGTAGTGCCCAAGTGATGAAATACATCTGCCAATAGCCGAACAGTGGTAGGTTGAAGTGCCAAGCGATTGCTTCCCAAGCCTTACTGAACACCACAGCCACAGGGAAAGCCACAAGTCCATACAGACAAAGAATAATAATAGTAGCGAGAATAGTAAACATTGTATGTTGTCCTCCTTATTCTACATAGTAGTCATAGATGGTAATCTCTCGTGCTTCAAAGTCTACAATCAAGCGTTCACCATACTTGTGATAGAGCGCTTCAAGGTCACGCATTGAATCTATGCGTATGGTGAAGGTCTTGCTATCGCTCCATACGTCTGACGCGAATGATACTTTCCACTTCATTGTCATAACCTTCTTTCTCTTGTTGTGCTGACCTGCTTAGTGCAAGCAGGTCGGCGCGTTCATCTTCATGAACAGAATGTATTCTGTATCTTCCACAAAGGACATTCCGAGATTGTCTGCACACAGCGCAATCCATTCATCGTAATGCTCAGGAATGACCATCATCCAATCTTCTTTAGGATACTTGTTGCACAGATGGAAGAACAGGTCAGTCAGGATAGTCTCGATCATCTTAATCACGTTCCCTTCTCTTGATTACGTGTTTATTATAGCACACATTCTCCGGTTTGTCAATAGGTTAGCGCAAGTTTTTTAGAACTATTTCTATCGCTTCGGGCTTGAACGCCAGCCCCTGCCAGTCCTTGCGATTGCGCTCTTCATCATCGAACAGAATTTCTTCTCCATCGTTTACAGCGTTCTTGTTTGTTCCATAGGGATAGAACACAATTTGTTCCCACTCGATTTCGGGAAAGGTCTTACAGAGCCACGCTTTTTTTGCCTCACAAACACGCTTGTTATAGTCTGCGCTTGCGTGCTTGCTTCCCCACGTGACAACACAAGCCCGATAACCTTTCTTTACAATCTCTTTCACAAGAGAAGTAATAACAGCCACGTTCACCAGTGGCTTAGCTTCGACGTATGGACGAACGTTCTCAGCTTCAAGGTCAGCCAACCAACCATTAACAGAATACAAGTCAGCAATCGTTCCATCCATGTCGAACCATACACGCTTCATAGTCTCACGTCTCCTTCTCTTGATTACATAGATATTATAACACATTTGTCCCTGTTTGTCAAGTCATTAGTGCGGAAAAATTTTTTTTATTTTTTTGAGAAAAGGTATTGACAATCTATCTGGTCTGTGGTATACTAATAATGTCAAGAGGGAAAGAAAGAGAGGATGGCAACAATGATGAAGCAGTTTGATGAGAAGGTTCTGGAGCAGGTGCGCGTGGTTGATGAACATGGTGAGGTTGATCTGGAAGCGTCTTGCGCGCGCTGTCCGTATCGTGAGTGGTGTGAAGCATCGGTCTCCTACTGCTACTGCTCTGTGTGGGAAGAGTCGATGGGTGATGATCTGTGACCCGCCAACCAGCCCAGCGAAATCGCTGGGTATTTTTTTTGTGTTAAATTTAGGACACAGAAATTTAACAAAAATTTAATAAAAATGCAGAAAGAAAAATGCAACACCTTTTTATACGTAAATTCGGGGCGTGTGATCGCTCACGCCCCGACGAGGCTAGTTCACACGTGGCAGTACTCTACGTATTTTTTCTCAGATGGAAACAAAACCAAACCAAAACATACAGCACTGGTGGAGCAGTGACCCAATAAGGGGGGTGGGTTTCGGGAAAATTTTTTTTAAAATAGATAAAAGTGGTTTTGCCTGGTCACTATTCTTTCTAAATCATTTTTCATTTTGGAAAACGGTATTCTTGAATAAAAATCACGCAGTGATTAAAACCCTTTCTTTTCAAGAAACATCCAAATAAGAAACAAAGTAATCATATACAATAGCCAAGCCATATTAATCCATCCTTTTAAAATTCTTTAGTTTTCTTTGTGCCGTTCGGCTCTTTCGCACCAATTTATTATATTTTCTATGATTGGCTCGTCGCATTCTTTCATAGAGCCAATTCGCAATAACATACGTAATATGCCAATAATGTCGCTCAATTTTCCATGGATAATCTAAAGTCTTAACAAATTTTTGCGCATTCTTTTTCCTATGAAAAATGCCAGCAATACTAACGGCATCCTCTTTCTTCATCATTACTATATACATGTCCTCTTCCTCTCTTTCTATAAATATTATATCATTTATTTTTTAAATTTTCAACTTGGGGAGAAAATGCTTGACATTTTCTCCCCAATGGGCTTGACTTCCGAAAAATTTTTTAGTATAATATAATTAGGCAAGGCAAAGGAGATGATTGTCATAGCTAAATTAGATTGGACAATTACTTCTCCCGAAGCGCGTTTAAAATGTGTAGAAGAGGTTTTAAAAGAAAACCCAACTCCGAATGAAGCCTATCTTGAATTGATGGGGACCTATCTGACAGAATGTATGGAGAAGCAAGAAAAAAAAGAAAAGAAGATTCTCACCGAGAATAGGCTTGCTACCATTAACAAGAGAGAAACTTCATTAGAAGGTTTAATCAGTTAGTTTGAAAATGGCGAAGACGGTATTTATAATTTAGTAACAGAAAGTAATAAAAATGTAATATTTAAACCAAAAATTTCAATTACAAAGCAAGATGTAGAAGATATTCCGCCATTGCGGTAGAAACGCGAATCAATTAATTTTTGGGAGAATTAGTTAAAAACAGCCACTGGGCATAATGCCTTGGTAATTAAACAAACAATTATAGAACTACGGAAAGATTAGTATATTATTAAAGAAGCATATCGACAACCTGTAAAACTTACAAATATTACTCGCAACCTTGGGAATTATATCGCTTTGCCATCAAGTGAGTGGGTGAATGAAGATGATGAAGTTTGTTTTAGCGGCGTTTCACTATGTGACGAACGCATTGTTGAACAAATTTTATGTAATTATCAATCATTACGAACAAAATCAGAAGGCAAATTTCTTGGTGATACTTGGTATTTAATGGAAGATTTTGATAGAGTATATGAACAAGCAATGGAAAAATATCCAATGTATCGCCGCATTGTAGAATATAAAATGGATTTGCGCAGTAATAGCGACATCCAAGCCCGCATCCACGAAGAATTTGGATTTTCACATTCTATTGAATATCTATCTTCTTTATGGCGCAATAAAATTCCACGTCTTATCGCTCAACAGGCTCAAGAAAATTATCTTCTTTGGCATCATATGAACGTAGTTAAAAGTAAGTGGAAGAGATGCACTCGCTGTGGGCAAATTAAATTAGCACATAATCGCTTTTTTTCGATAAATAAGACCTCTAAAGATGGCTTTTATAGCATTTGTAAAGTGTGCCGAAATTAGAGTCAAAAAAACAAAAAGGAGCGATGAATAAGTGGCGCAATATTATTGTAAAACATGTAATCGGACAATGGATGCCGATTAGTTTTATCTATCGCATCGAATAGATAAATATCCGCCTGATGGACATTTTGACGAATGTAAAAAATGCCTAACTCGACATGTAAATAATTTTGATCCAGACACTTATATGTGGATTTTACAAGAAGCGGACGTTCCATACATTGAAGATGAATGGGTCGGTTTGCTCACAAAATATGGTAAGGATAGAAGTAAACTCACAGGAATGACAATTCTTGGGCGCTATCTATCAAAAATGAAGCTAGTCCAATATAGAAATTATCGGTGGGAAGACACAAAACGATTAAAAGAAATTGCGGATTAGCGCAAAAGTGATACGATGGCCGCGCAAGGTTATACCGGTGAAGAAATTGATGAGGCTCTTAAACGCGGTGTTGTCCCGCCAGAAGTAGCAGAAAAGCCTGCGGCGCCGCCACCAGAACAAGAGCAAGAAAATATTGATTTAATTACCCCAGAATACTTTAATGATGACCTCACGGAAGAAGATAAGAAATATCTTTCAATTAAATGGGGCCGTGCATATAAACCATATGAATGGGTTTAGCTTGAATAGTATTATACAGATATGACGAATGCATTTGATATTCAAACACCCGCGCATATGGATTATTTAAAACTTATTTGTAAAACTTCTTTAAAATGTCATCAGCTACTTGACCTTGGTGATGTAGATGGATTTCAAAAAATGTCTAAAACCTATGATATGTTAATGAAATCTGCAAAATTCACTGCGGCACAAAATAAAGATGAAAATGGCGAGTATGTTGATGCCGTTGGTGAAATTGTCCGCATTGCCGAACAAGAAGGATTTATCCCACGTTTTTATGTTGATAAGCCACAAGATAAAGTTGATGAAACTGTGCAAGATATGCGTGGCTATGTTGACACTCTTGTGCGTGATGAACTAAATCTTGGTAATTTGATTGAGGGCGCCGTGCGCGCAATGAACAAAGAAGAAGAAAAAGAAGAAGATGAAGACATCGAAGAAGAAGAGGATATTTTTGCAGAAAATCCAATTCTTGAAGATGAAGATTTTGCGGCGCATTATAATTTTATTGAAGAAGAATAGGCTGAAGATGAAGCAACTCTGAACGCGTTGGCGCGAGAGGAGGAATCATAATGGCATTACAAGATTTATTGACATTATCTTCTTCTCGCAATAAAATTGGTTTATCAGAAGAGCGTGTCAGAAGTATTATCCCAGTTGTGCGTCAATATGTGTCATTCTGGCGAGAATACCCAGATTTATTTGTAGACTTTATGGTGGGCGGAGATAAAGCTCCGCCCGATGGCTTAAAACTATTCTTTTATCAACGAGTATTTTTGCGTGCGGCAATGCGCTATAAATATGTATATGCGGTATTTCCTCGTGCGTATTCAAAATCTTTCTTAGCAGTATTGATTTTGATGATTCGTTGTATTCTATACCCTGGCGCAAAACTATTTGTTACTTCTGGTGGTAAAGAGCAAGCATCTGGTATTATGAAAGAAAAAGTTACAGAAATTTGTTAGCTTGTGCCTGCTTTTGCTCGTGAAATTGACTGGCGTCGTGGTAAAACAACAGAAGGAAAAGATTATGTTCATTATGAATTTAAAAATGGCTCAGTGCTTGATAACCTTGCGGCGAGAGAGTCTTCCCGTGGTAAGCGTCGACATGGCGGTCTAATGGAAGAGTGTGTTGGTATAGATGGTAAAATACTAAACGAAGTAATTTTACCCATTATGAATGTTTCAAGACGTGCCGCGAATGGCGAAAAAGATGATGAAGAAGTATTAAACAAGAGTTAGATCTATGTTACTACGGCAGGTTGGAAGAACACATTCGCCTATGATAAACTTATTTAGATTCTTGTATGGGAAATTGTTAAGCCAGATAGAGCAATGATAATGGGTGGAACATGGCGTATCCCTGTGCTTATGAAACTATTGGATAAAAATTTCGTTAAAGACTTAAAAATGGACGGCACGTTTAATGAAAGTTCATTTGAGCGTGAATATGAATCAAAATGGTCTGGCACTGTTGAAGATGCATTTTTCCGTGCTGAGCAATTTGATCGTAACCGCATTCTTAATCAACCAGAATATGAATATTCTGGACGCTCTAACAAAAGTGCTTATTATATTCTGTCTGTTGACGTTGGACGTAAAGGATGCGATACAGTTATTTGTGTTTTTAAAGTAACACCGCAAGTCGCTGGCACTTCATTAAAAACTTTGGTAAATATTTATACTTTATCAGATGAACATTTTGAAGACTAGGCTATTGCTTTAAAAAAATTATTCTATAAATATAAGGCACAACGTATTATTATTGACGCCAATGGTCTTGGCATTGGCCTTGTAGATTATATGGTTAAAAGTCAAATTGATACTGATACTAATGAAATTTATCCAGATTTTGGCGTTGAAAATGATGAAGAAAATTATTATAAGAAATTTAGAACAGATAATTGTGAATATGATGCGATGTATTTAATTAAGGCGAATGCGCCAATTAATACGGAAGCTCATGCAAATGCGCAAACACAATTGTCTTCTGGACGTGTTAAATTATTAATTGATGAACGTGTAGCTAAAGTAAAATTGATGGGCACTAAGCGTGGACAAGACATGAAACCTGAAGAGCGGGCAGAATATCTTAAACCATTTACACTAACTTCCATATTAAAAGAAGAAATGATGAATTTGCGTGAAGAAACAGAAGGCGTTAATATTATTTTAAAACAAGCCAATAAAGGCATCCGCAAAGACAAATTTTCTGCTTTTGAATATGGGTTATACTATATTAGACAAGAAGAAGATAATAAAAAGAAACGACATAAGCGCAATATATCAGATTTTATGTTCTTGAATTAAAAGGAGGTTGGCTTATGAATGCTTCTCGTGGAGAAATAAAAATTAGAGAAATTTTAGAATAGGCTGACCTACATTTTACTATGGAACAATCATTTGAGGGGCTGGTCAGTTCAAATGGCCGGCTCCTTCGTTTTGATTTCTGTGTATTTGACGATGATGGCAATATTGATTTTCTTATTGAATATTAGGGAAAATAGCACTATGAGCCATCAAGTAAGTATGGCGGCAAAAAAGGGTTTTATCAATAGTAGTATAACGATAATAAAAAAAGACGGTTTTGCGCGTTAAATAATTATAAGTTAATTGAAATCCCGTATACAGATGAATATCAGATTGATTATGATTATATAATGTCAAAAGCCGGATATTAAGGAGGTGTAGAAATGGCCACTTAGGAAGAAATTCACAGCAAAGGTTTTGCTATGTTCGATAATTCTTATCAAGCAGAATAGCAATATAAAAGAGTTAAAATTGGAATGCTCAATCTTGAAGACGCCGTTTTAAATCTTGGCAGTCTTAAAAAAGCAAATCTTTCATATTGTAATAAAAGTGAAGTGCTACGTGCTCTTGCTAATAAAGATTATCCAACATTAAGAGAGATTTCTAATTATTTTTATGAAATGAGCGGTATTTATGAACGTGCTTGTAAATACTTAGCATTTTTATATAGATATGATTGGTATGTTGTGCCTTATGTTGATGATGATGGCGTAAGTGAAGATAAAGTTCTATCTGAGCTATCTAAAGTCTTGCGGTATTTGGATAATTCTAATATTAAAAAATTATGCGGCGATATGGCTTTAAGAGTCATTGTAGATGGTTGTTATTATGGCTATATTGTTGACACAAAAGATGGAATGACGATTCAGCAATTACCGATTAATTATTGTCGCTCACGCTATATGACCGGCTCTTAGCCTGCGGTTGAATTTAATATGAGATTTTTCGATGATAAATTTGCCGATATTTCTTATCGTTTAAGAATCTTAGATATGTTCCCAGATGAATTTAAAAAGGGATATTTATTATATAAAAAAGGCAAGTTGCCAGGTGATTTTAATGGCGATAAGAGCGGATGGTATTTACTAAATCCTACTAATGCATTTAAGTTAAATATTAATGGCACAGATTATCCGATTTTAGCTAATGCCATTCCATCAATTTTGGATTTGGATGCCGCACAAGATTTAGACCGTTAGAAAACAATGTAGAAATTATTGAAAGTTATTATTCAAAAATTGCCATTAGATAAAAACGGCGATTTAGTTTTCGACATTGATGAAGCAAGAGATATACATAATAATACAGTAAATATGCTTAAACGTGCTATTGGCACTGATGTTATGACCACATTTGCTGATGTTACTGTTGCTGATTTGGCAGATAAAAATACTACAACTACAACAGATGATTTGGAAAAAGTTGAACGTTCTTTATTTAATGGTTTGGGTATGTCTCAAAACTTGTTTAATACAGATGGCAATTTATCGCTGGAAAAATCTATTCTAAATGATGAAGCGTCAATGCGTAATTTAATATTACAATTTGCCGATTGGGTAAATCATTTAATTACACGTAAATTCCCCGGCAAGAAAAAGTATAATTTCCGTGCCATCTTCTTAGAGACTACTATTTATAATTATCAAGATCTCGCAAAAATGTATAAAGAGCAAGTGCAACTTGGTTATTCTAAAATGTTACCACAAATTGCTCTTGGGCATTCTCAAAGTGCTATTTTGGCGATGGCTCATTTTGAAAATGAAATTATACATTTATATGATGTTATGATTCCTCCGCTTATGAGTTCAACAATGAGCAGTGAAGATATACTCGGTAAAAAAACTGCATCGACAGATAGTGATGGAGAAGCTGGTCGCCCCGAAAAAAAAGATAGCGAGAAATCAGAAAAGACAATTCAAAATAAAGAGTCTATGAGCTAAGAAGAAAGGAGAGAAATTATATGCCACATATTAGTATTCCTATTGCTAGCACTTGTGAGTTTTTAAGTTTTACGCCAGTAAATCCTTTAATCTCAAAAGTGCAAATTAAAGTGTGTTATGTTGGTGATGAGCCAAATCGTAATGGTAGCATCATTACAAAAGATGTCGCTACTGAAATGGCGAAGTCATTACCCGGGTGTCCGATCGTCGGTTTCTACAATGAAGAAACAGAGGATTTTGAAGAACATGACAAAAAAATTACAATTACTAACGATGATTTTAAAATTGAAGATATGACTAAACCTTATGGTTTTGTCAGTATGGACGCTAAAGTCTGGTTTTAGAAATTTACTGATGATGGAATTGAACACGAATATCTTTGCACCGAAGGATATATCTGGACTGAAGCTTATCCAGAATCAAAGCGAGTAGTTGAACAAGGAAATAACTAGTCTATGGAACTTAATAAAAATATGAAAGGTTCTTGGACAGCGGGGGATAATGGGTATCCAGAATTTTTTATAGTCAATGAAGCACTTATCGAAAAATTGTGCATCTTAGGAGAAGATTTTGAGCCTTGTTTTGAAGGAGCCAGTGTTTCTAAACAGTTCTCATTTTCTCTTGATGAAAACTTTAAGCAACAATTATTTAGTATGATGAATGAGCTTAAAGCAGTTTTAAGTGAAGGAGGAAATACTCAAATGGAAGATAATAAAGTGATTGAACCTGTTGTTGAAGACGAGTTCAAGAAAAAGCCCGATGAGGAAGAAGAAAAAAAAGTTCCTGAAGAAAAGGGCAAAACTGATGAAGAGAATAAGTCCAATTCTGAAGAAGATAAGAAGGATGAAAAGTCAAAAGAAGATCCTGCAAAAGATGAAGATGAGGATGAAAAGAAAAAGAAGAAAAAGTTCTCATTGGAAGAAATTCCTGAGTATGTAGAACTAAGTAAGAATTTTGCCGCTCTTCAAAAGGATTATGACGCACTTCAAGAAGAAGTAACTAGCCTTCGTTCCTTTAAGGCATCAGCAGAAAGAACTGCCAAGGAAGATATGATTAAGAGTTTCTATATGCTGTCTGATGCTGATAAAAAGGATTGTTTAGACAATATCGACAAGTATTCGCTTGATGATATTGAAGCTAAACTCTCTATTATCTGTGTTCGTAACAAGGTTAATTTTAATCTTGACGAAGATAAAAAGGATGAAAATCCTGAAAACCCAACAGTGTATACGCTGGGTGACAATGATGATGGTGATTCCGCGCCTGCTTGGATTAAGGCAGTTCGCAACACCGCAAAAGAAATGAATTAATTTAAGGAGGAAGCAAAAAATGGCTTTTAAGAGATTAAGTCCCGTGGCTCAGTATGTCGACCGCGGCTATGGCCAGGTAGAACCAAATCATCTATCAGCACAGCGTACTGCCGAAATTTATGCTCAGTTGCCCGCTGATAAGGACATTAAGGTTCTTGAAAATGGACAGTTTGTAAAGTATGACTATGCAAAGGGCGTAGTAAATTTCACCGGTAAGGGCGAATGGATGTTAGTATATAATGAAATTAAGGTTTATCGTGATCGTGACCTTGATGAAGATTTTGCTATGACTCGTGAAAATTACAATGCGCGTGTTTATAGTCCTGTAAGCAATGATGAGTATAATGCTGGCTTTACTGTTGGTAAGGCAAATGGCGATCGCGCTGCTGAATATGAAGAAATTAATAAGGCTCGCGCTGATCGTGGTTTGGACCCAATCTATGCAGAAGGCACCGAATATACTCAGTATAATTGGGATCCTAAGGCAATGCCAGCTGGTACTGTAATGGTTCCTCGTGTATTTAAGACACATGAAGGCGATATTTTCACAACCAATACTATCAAGGAAAAGGTTGGAGAAATTGCTGTCGGTGATCTTCTTGCTCCTGGTGCAGATGGATATTTGACTAAGACGACTTCTCAGACTGGTATGTTGTGGCAGGTTGTTAAGGTTTATAATATGCCTTCTATGCAACACGGCGTTAAACTAATGAGAATTCAGTAATGGAAAGGAGAGAAAAAGCTATGTTGAATAAAGAACAACTTTTGCAGTTGATGAAAGCAACGGCTAAGGCTACTCGCTCCAATCCAGTTGCTTATAGTTTCAATGGAGAGAATTTGAGCTATGAGGCTTTAAATGAGACTCTTCGCAAGGAATTAAATGAATATGCTGGTTCTTGGGCACAGTATCGTGAAAACAAGAATATGATTTTTGAATTAATTGAGAAGACGATGGATGAGGTGCTTCCTCGCAACATTAAGGATCGTTATTCTCAGTTTGCTGAAGTGGTTACTTTGAAGCAGGGCCAGGCTCAGTCCTTTAAGCGTAAGTGGATGGGACGCGGTCGTGCTAAGCAGTTCGTGACTCGTGTTGGCTTGGCCGGTATCTATGAAGTATTCAAGCTTGGCGGACAGAGCTACTTTGAAGTGCCTACCAGCGCTATGGGCGGAGCCGCGCAGATTGGCTTCGAAGAGTTCCTTGATGGACGTGCCGATTTCGCTGAAGTAACTGCGATTATTATGGAAGGCATGGATGAATTGATTCAGAAGGAAATTGCTGCGGCTCTTGCTTCTGGTATTTATCAGCTACCAACCAACAATATCGTTGTTGCTAATGGTTTTGATGAAAAGACTTTCGACCGTTTGCTTGTTATCGCTTCTATGTATGGTGAGCCAACCATTTATTGCGATTATGAATTTGCTGTTAAGATGGCTCCTTCTGACCCCAATATGTGGACAGAGAGCATGAAGCAGGAAAAGTGGAACAGCAACTATTTTGCTCGCTATAAGACTCATCCTGTCGTAATTTTGCCACAGGGCTTTGTCGATGAAACTAACACCAAGAAGCAGTTCGATGCTGGCTATTGTTGGATTATTCCAGCTGGTGCAGACAGCAAGCCTGTTAAGGTTGTATTTGAGGGCGACACCATTGTTGATGAATATGTTAACAAGGATCGTTCTCGTGAACTTCAGGTTTATAAGAAGGTCGGCGTTGGCGTTATCATGACGAATGATATTTGCTGCTATAAGGATTCTTCATTGCTCGGTCACTTTAATGTGTCTGATATGTTCGCCTCTGGTTACAATACTCTTGACCCCTATAAGGTTGAGACTGTAAATGCTACCACTGGTGGAACCGGAGAAGAAGGACAACCATAATTGATTTAACGGGGAGGGGCAACCCTCCCCATATTTGAGAAAAAGGAGATAAATTAATATGTTAGTAAATGTAAAGAATCGTAGTAATAATACGGTTATTTATAGTATTCCAGATGGAGGAGTGCGTCGCACATTTGCGCCAGGCGAAGTTAAGCAAGTCGATGTAGATGAATTGCAAAAGCTTACTTATCAGCCAGGTGGTCCAGAATTACTTGCTGGTTATCTTATTGTTGAAGATAAAAAAGTGCTTGGGCGTTTAATGGGCGTGCCGCAACCAGAATATTGGTTGGATGAGAAGGGCATTATTAGAATGCTCACAACTGCAACTCTTGATGAATTTTTGGATTGTCTTGATTTTGCGCCTCCCGGAGTATTAGAAATGATTTAGCAAAAGGCAGTTCAACTTCCGCTAAATGATAACAGTAAGCGCGAAGCAATTAAAAAGGTGCTTGGTTTTGATGTAACTGCTGTTATTCAGCATGAGCGAGAAGTTAAAGAGGAAGAAGAAAAAGAGAATATTGAGGAAACTCCCGAGAAGAAGCGTAGAGTGAACGCCACTCCCGCGGTAGAACAACCTGCTGAAACTGAAAAAACTCGTCGAGTGACTCCAACAAAACAGTATAAGGTTGTAGCGAGAGGAGAGTAATCTATGACTCCATTTAGCGTTATTATTAATAAATTCTTAGGTAAGATTACAGATGATATGTATATGGAACTTACCTATGAAGATACAATTAGAGACGCTAAACAGATTTTATTAGATGCCATTCCTTATTTTGAATTTCCTCGCTTTTAGCTATATGCGTTTGACGAGGAAAAAGAAACTTATAAAATTAATTTGACAGATGAAGAAATTAATATTCTTGCTCTTTTGATGAAAACGAGTTGGCTTAATCGCCAGATTGATTCAATTGAGAATACGCGAATGAAGTATTCTGGCTCAGATTTTAAAATGACTTCACAAGCGAATCATTTGTCAAAACTTCTCTCATTAAAAACAGAAAATATTCGAGAATCAACTCATGCTTAGCGTCTATATAAACGTAGACGCTTTTCTTCTATTACCGGAGAGGTTGAATCTAACTGGGACGTTTTTAATACTGGCGTTTATTATGAATCAACTAAAACCAATAGTGATGGTTCAACATCTGGATGCGGTTGCGGATGCGGATCTGATAATGGGCCAGATTGGAATCCGATATAGAAAGATGATGGCACTATTGATAAATCTCAATGGGAGCCAATTTCATGATTGATAAGTATGGATTAAATTATCCGCAATCTAATATTAGTATTGATTTATCTCGTTTAATTAATCAAGTTTGGAAGTTACTTCCAATGAGAGAGCATAAAGAGGATTGGCAGAAACAATTAGATTCTGTTTTAGTAGAATTAAGAGGTTTGCATGAGCTATTTGGCGATCAGCTTGACTTTTTGATTTTAATGACGAAATTAGAAGGCTTGCGAACCGAAGAAAATTTTATGGTGTATCGAGTAAATATATTCGGTGCAATTACTTTATTAACTGAATTAAATGCAAAACTTAAATAATATGAAATTTCGTGCAGCTTTTGCTAATAATGATCGCCAGCATGAGCGCATGGTTCAAGATAAATTAAAATCTTTTCATCGAGCATTATTATATTCTTATTAGGCGGCTTGGATTCATAAAGAAGGTACGGATATTGGTTATGTTCGTGCTTTAATTAATCCTGATAAAATTAAATTTGACTATGATGAAAAGATTGTATCTGTAGATTTTTCAAATAAATTTGGACCTGGAGATGTATTTGAGTGGCCGAGGGGCTCAAAAATACGTTGGATAATTTATAAACAAGAATTAAGTGAATTAGCTTACTTTCGTGGAAATATTCGTCGTTGTTAGTTGATTGAGGCTATTGATCCAGAGACTAAAGAAAAAGTGAAGATATGGGCGGCGATTAGGGGTCCTGTTGAGACTACTATTAATACTATTTAGAAGGCAGGTCTTGTGGCTGATGTTCCGAATTGGTCATTGGATATTTATATGCCAAATACAGAATAGAATCATAAGATATTCGGTAGATATTATCGTTTTTAGTTTATGGAAAAAACTTGGAAAGTTTAGGTACAAGATAATATTAGCACACCGGGAATTATTGAAGTAGTCGCAATGGAAGATTATGATTGTAAGTCTGATGAACCGTTAATTAAAGTTGTAGATCCAAATCCAGAGCAAGAACCAGAAGAATACCAGATTATAGGCAATACTTTTATTAAACCTTTAACAAAACAAAACTATACTGTAATTGGCCCCCCAAATTTAAAATGGTCTATTACATTACCAGCTTCTAATAATAAAGAAATTAAAGATGTATTAAAATATAGTGTATTAGAAGATGGTTCGATTGATGTCACATGGACAGCAATGATTAGTGGTTCTTATATTTTACATTATGGAATGTTAGAAAAAACAATTGTTGTTGAATCTTTGTTTTAATATAAAGGAGAAAATGGAGTATGGAAGTCGGGAAAAATGCTACTGCCTTAATAGCTGGTATTGATATTCCAATTCCCGATTTATAGACAACAATTCATCAACCCAAAATTAAAGAAATTGCTTTGATCGGAGAAGAGGAATACTTCTTCGGAGTTTAGATGTTTTGTTTTAATAAAGATATTATCGTTGCTAAAAATCAGGAAAATGAGGCCATAAGAGGATTATCTAATATGAATGATTTTTAGATATTTATGGCATTGATAAGTGAAAAAGATGAAAAATCATCAATAGACAAAAAGTCTTTGATATTATCTATTTTGACGCTTTTCTTTCCTGATTACGTTGTACAATTTAGTCCACTTGGCAATGGTCTTTTTTTTAATAATCCCAATACGTAGCATAATTTTATGGTTAATGATACTAATTTTGAGGTATTAAAAAAAATTATTCAAGAGATTAGCGGATTAAATAACACAACTGGCGGATAGAATGCTGGATTTAACCCAAAAGGCGAGCGCGCTGCTAAAATCGCTGCGAAACTAATGGCTGCTCGCGCAAAAACAATGCGAGCGAAGGGTGAAAAAAATTCGAGTATTTTGTCAAGATATGTTTCTATTCTCACCGTGGGTTTAGAATCTATGAGTTTAACGGATTGTTTAGACTTAACAGTATATTAGCTATATGATTTAATAGAAAGATATAGCTTATATATTGGGTGGGATTTAGATATAAAATCACGTTTAGCTGGCGGCAAGCCTGATTCTAAACCTGATGATTGGATGAAAAACATTCATTAATTTTTAAAGGAGGAAAACATTCATGAAATTTGGTGTTCGTGAAATTTGCGACGTTGTTCTTAAAAAGCGTGCGCCCGGCTGGTTCGGCAAGTTGTACCTTGAGAAGAATGCGCCAGTAATGTATTTTGAATCACTAAAGACTTCTAGCTTGGAAGGTCAAGCTACGACAGTATATGCTCAGGGTGGTAAGGGTAATCCACGTTTGGTTGCTTGGGAAGGCGACCGCACGGTTACGTTTACTATGGAAGATGCTTTGATTAGCCCAGAAAGCTTCTCAATTCTATCTGGTGCTGGTTTAATGGATGCTACTGAGGGCGAACCAATTTATGTTCATACCACGCAGCAAGTTGAAGTTAAAAATGATGCAATTGTTTTGGAGAAGGTGCCTTCTGTTGAGAATGGTGCAGAAATGTACTTGATGATTATGAAGGAAGATGGCTCTATTGACGCAGACAAGATTCCGTTGAGAATTCTGTTCGGCGGAAATGGTGCGCCTACCGCTCCAACTGGAAAGACTATTACTGGTGTGCAGACTTTGATTGATAGTGCTGTTACGAAGTATAATGAGGCACACAAGACTGGCGTTGATAAGTTTGTCGCTCTTGATCCTAATAATTATAAGCTCAAGACTGAGGAAGAGACAGGCTACAATCCTATTGTGTATGTTGATTACTACGTTAAGGCCGAGTCCGGTGTAAAGCAGATTGATATTGAAGCTGGTAAGTTCGGTGGTTCTTATTATCTTGAAGGTTCCACTTTGTGGCGTGACCAGTCTACTGGTGATGACTATCCTGCAGAATTTATTGTTCCAAACTGTAAGGTGCAGTCTAACTTTACCTTTACAATGGCGCCTACCGGCGATCCTTCTACTTTCACCTTTACTTTGGACGCATTCCCAGAGTATACTCGTTTTAATAAGACGAAGAAGGTTATCGCAGCAATTCAAATTGTTGAAGATAGAGATGGATTTGGTAAAGAGGTTACAACTGAGAATGTACCTTAATTGACAATATAGGGGAGATACTAATATGTATCTCCCCTATTTTTTTTTAGGAGGAAAAGGAATATGAAGATTGGTCAAAATTTTTTTAATAATAAAATGAGTTTTTTATCTATAGATAAAAATTTATCAATGATTATTGATAAATTTTTAAAAAATGATAATTTGTGCAAATTGCTTTATTATACCGAAAAAGATTGTTTAAAAGCACCAGAATTGACTATGGAACAAAAATTATCAATGTTGAATAAACAAATTTAGATCGTTCCAAAATTGGATATAGTTGATACCTGTCCCAATTTTGTTATTATTACTTTTGATAAATTTACTCCAAATGCGAAGAATCCAGAATTTAATGATTTCCTTATTACTATTGATATTTTATGTCATCCAGATCATTGGAATTTGGGAAATTTTGCTTTGCGACCATACAAAATTGCTGGTGAAATAGATTCTATGCTGAATAATAAAAAAATGATTGGAATCGGCACAATAACTTTTTTAGGTGGTGCGAATTTAGCTTTAAACGATCAATTAATGGGCTTGACATTGGTATATAAAGCAATTCATGGAATTGAAGATAAAATTGAACCATTGTCATAAAAAGGAGAGATTTTTATGGCAAATTGGGTTAGTGTTGAACAGGCGTTAACTGATAGTGGTATCTTTCAGGATTTTGAAAATAAAATTGCTGCTCTATCAGAAGAAAATATAAAGGAATTAATGGGTTATATTGATCAATTAAATACCTATAAAACATATTTAGATAAAGCCAGTGATAGTTTTAGTACATAGGCCAAAATTATTCAACGAGAAAGAAAATTAGCTTATACACAAGAAATGTTAGATAAAAATAATCAAGATTGGGGAGCTATGGCAAATTTAAATGGCGTGTATAAAACCGCGAGAGGTTTTAAATCGATGGGAACATAGACTAAAAATTTAAAAGCACACTAGCAGGATTTATTTAATGAGACTCAAGGTTTACAAGAATTTGTAAAACAAGGACTTATTAATTTAATGAATTTAGAACATAAAATTATGGAAGCTCTATACAAAATGAATTTTTTTAAGCAAAATGTAGGAGATAGTTCAAAAGGGCATAATCCAATTGTAGATACATATGTAATTTATTTCTATGGAGATAAAAATGCTGATGGCACTCAAGAAATTATCCGTGGTGAGATATCTTCTACTGACGAAGTATTTATGAATAATTTAGTTGTTAATTCCGCCGGCGATATTGAGTTAAGTAAATCTATTATTAAAGATATGTTGAATAAATAGCATGAAGTTATTGCAAATGCGAAAGATCCAACAAAAATGGATAATACTTATTAGATATATATGGATGCGCTAATAAAAGAAGCTGGTGCTTTTTATAATGACATTGTTAAAAAAGTAACAGATATGTTAAAAGAATCTGGACAAACGCATTTGGGCAATGATAAAGATTCTGAATTAGACGCCGCAGCGACAGCTTTATCTGAAAGAGAGTTTGTAGAAAATATTATTGAATAGCATCAAGAAAATTTACGATAGTTTTTATATGCGAATGAAGGTTATGCAGGTTCGTCAAAAAACCGTATTAATCGTGGTCATTTAGCTGAAGCATTTGAACGTCTATACCAAGCACATAAAGATGCCAATCCTGGTGAACCAAATATAGATTATGCCGCTGCCGTCCAAGAATCTTTAGGTAATGATCCATGGTATATGCAAGGTGACGTTGGAACGGCTCAGGTTAAATCATTTTTTGATAAGAGTAACCGTCGAGTAGCCTCTCTTAAATCATTACAATCATTATGCGAAAAATTAATAATGGTTTTAAATAGCATTTTAAATGGAAATAGGGAGAATCTAATTACTATTTAGAATGCTGCGGCAGTGCATTATAAAATTTAGGCGGGACAACTTGCAAAAGCGAATGCCAAACTAGAAAATGATTGCGTTCGTAAAACTGCTGAGCGCATGACACAAGAAGTGTTTAAAAAATCTTGACAAATAAAAAATTTTTTGTTATAATACATATAGCGAAGTGAAAAAGGAGGATTTTAGTATGGCTAAAATCAGTTTAAAAGATGTAACCCCAATTAAATCTATTCCACCGCAGGAAATTGAAATTAATGGTAAGAAAGTTCTTGTAGAGTAGTATCTTCCTCTTGAGAAGAAAGCGGCTATGATTGAAAGAATTCTTGCTAATTCAGTAGATGAAACTGGCTTTATTAGTCCAGTGCGTTTGGCAGTATTTTTCAGATTGGAAGTTGTTCGCTGTTATAGTAATATTTCTATTACTGATAAGATGATGGAACAGCCAGAAAAGCTATTTGATCAGCTTGTTATGAATAAGGTTATTGGTGCTGTATCTTGTGGTATGCCAACTGTTGAATGGGAACATATTGAGAAAAGTGTTAATAAGTGCGCTAAGGCGGTTCAGGCATATCAGAATTCTTTTGTTGGCGTAATGAAAGCGATCAATAAGGATTATGATGCTACTAAGTTGAATATAGATGAGCTAATGGCGACACTTGATCAGCCAGATAAAGTAGGCTTGATAAAAGAGATTTTGGAGAAAATTGGATAATAAAAAAATCCGCGAAAGCGGATTTTTTTTATGGAGAGAAAGGAGTTAATTTATGGCTAAGAATGTTTAGTATACTATAGGTTTTAATGCAGATACTTCGCAAGCCAAAAAAGCATTACAAGAATTATCTTCTGCTTTTGCTAAATTAGAGAAAAAATAGCTTTCTTTAAATTATAGCGATTTAGATTTAAATAAAGCTGTTGAAAGCGCCAAAGAACTTTAGATAGAATTGAACAAAGCAACAAATATTAATACTGGAAAATTAAACTTAAATGATTTTATGTCAAATTTATCTTGGTCTAAATCTTCTTTAAAAGAGTTAAGTATGAATTTAATTTCTGCTGGAAAAGAAGGCCAATAGGCTTTTGCGTCTTTGGCCAATTCTATTGCTCAAGCAGAAGTGCCTTTAAAACAAACAAATACAGTATTAAAAAATTTCGGGCAAACATTAAAAAATACCGTTAAATGGGAAATTTCATCTAATATAGTGCATGGATTAGAAAGTGCTCTATCTGGTGCAGTATCTTATGTTAAAAATTTAAATGGGTCTTTAAATGACATTCGTATTGTTACTGGATATAGTGCAGATGATATGACGCGTTTTGCCCAATAGGCAAATAAGGCCGCAAAAGAGTTGTCAACAACGACTAAGGCATATGCAGATGCCTCATTAATTTATTTCCAACAGGGCGATAGTGCTGACATGGTTGCCAAGAAAGCGGCTATCACAACAAAAGCTGCCAATGTAGCTTTTAGTGCCAGTGCTGAAGAAATGTCTGAGATGTTAACCGCAGTTTGGAATTCTTATCAAGTCGGAGAAGCCGAACTGGAAAAATATGTTGACATCATGGCGGCTCTTGGTGCTGCAACCGCAACCAGCACAGAAGAAATTGCTACAGCTATGCAAAAAGTCGCGGCGACCGCAAATACGGTTGGCGTTTCAATGGAACAAATGTCTTCTATTATTGCCACTGTTGCTTCTGTAACTCGTGAAGCGCCAGAATCTATTGGTACTTCTTTTAAGACGATCCTTGCTCGTATGGGCGATTTAAAAGTTGGCAAGACTCTTGAGGATGGTATGAGCCTTGGTACTGTATCTTCTCAATTAGCAGCTGTTGGTGTGAATATTTTAGACACGACTGGCGAATTGAAAGAAATGGGCGGAGTTATTGAGGAATTAATGAGCAAATGGCAGGGTATGACATCGGCAGAAAAAACTGCTGTCGCCCAAGCTGTTGCTGGTAAACGTCAATATACTCAATTAATGGCTTTGATGGAAAACCAAGATATGTATAAAAAGAGTATGAATATTGCTGGAGGTGCAGAGGGAACACTTCAAAAATAGGTGGATATTTATGCAGAATCTTGGAAAGCTGCCAGTGATAGAATGTAGGCTTCTTTTGAGGCATTATATTCTAAAATGGTAAATGACAAAGCATTAATTTCTTTTGCCAATGGCATTTCAAAAATTACAGATGGTGTTGGTTCATTAATAGATGCATTCGGAGGATTGCCAGGGTTATTGACAACAATCGGCGCATTGGCTACGAAAGTATTTAGCAATTAGATTAACGCAAGTTTAACTAAAACAATTGGAAATATTTCTACTTATTTTAAACAATTTTCTGGAACGAAAGATTTTATTAATAAAATTGGTCATGGAAAAACAAAAACTACTGCAGAATTACGAGATGAATAGGCAAGAAATTAGGCGAATCAAATTTTTACCGATTTAAGAAGCAAAGTGTCTGATGGTTCTAGTGAAGCCTATACTATCGATAGTGCTAAATAGTTATTGACTTATAAACAACAATTAGTTGATGTTGAAAATCAATTAAGTGATGCTGAAAAATAGAGCGCTTTAACAGCAATGGATTCTTTGTCACAATAGCAATAGGCTGTTGCAAATTTGCTGGCAGAAAAAGAAAAATTATTAAAAGAAACTTCACAAGAGCAAGAGCGAGGAGTTCACGAAGTTGCTTAGGCAATGGGCGGTGACTCGATTCGTGCTAATAGAGAAAAAATTGATGCAGAAATAAAAGAAAATTATGGTGTATTGAAGGCGGGGGGCAGAGAAGACAGAGAGCCAATACGGTTGCAGGAAGAAGTAACTTCTTTAAATTAGCTATTAGCATTAGAGCAAGAATAGTCAAGAATTGCTAATTTAGCCGCTGCATTTAATGGACAACTTAAATAGATTGACAATACAAGCAATGCTTCAGCAGATGTGATAAAAGATGCTATCCAGAGAATAAATAAAGCCTTAGGAATAAACATCCCAGAAGATAGTACACTTGAAGAAGTGGAATAGCAATTAGATGAAATTTAGGCTAAATCAGAATCTGTGCAAAATGATTTAGAAGAGCTTCTTGGATATAGCTTTAAAGAGGGAACGGCTGGCAGAGAAGAAGCATTTCAATGGTTTAATAAGGCATCAGAAAAAGGTGCAGAACAGGCGACAGTTGAATTTTAGATTTAGGCGAATGAAAGTTCTGTAGAAAAATTAAAAGCGAAATTAAAAGAAGCATTAAATCCAAAAAATGAAACTTATTCAAAAATTGCGACTGGATTAACAAAGGCTGCGGGTTATGCTCAGAATTTAGCATCATCTCTTTCGACGGGGACAAACCTTGTTGCCACAATGAGCAATGAAACTGCTACACTTGGTGATAAAATCGGTGCAGTCGCTGGTGGTATTAGTAGTCTAGTATCTGGTTTCATGAGTGGAGGTTGGATCGGTCTCGCTATTTCTGCAGTTGGTATGTTAGTATCTGGTCTTATTTAGGCACAACAAGAAGCGAGAAAAGCTTATGAAGAATCAATTAATGCCAAAGCAAAAAAATCTTAGGATCGTGTTTCTGAACTTGAGCAATAGAATAATGCTATTAGTCAATTGCTATCAAAATATGGAGAATTAGCAGGAACGATCTCTACCAATGCTGATGTTAATAGTGAATATTTGCCAATGGTACAAGAATTAACAGATGCTCTTGGCTTTTAGGGAGAAACAATTGCCAGTTTAATTGATTATTATCATGGTTTAGATAATGCAATAACGCAAGGAACGATTAAGCAATTACAAACTACAATTGATGATTATAATGTGGCAAAAACTGATTTAATTAATGCGGCGGCATTGGACCTTAGTAGTCAAAATTCTGGAATTATTGAATATGGTAATGGCAAATATATGGTGAATGATAAAAGTTTAATAGATTTAATGCATGACTATGGTACAGAAAAAGTGTATGCAGACAATAATAATGAACTATCAAATATTAATACGAACAACATTGTAAATGAATTAATGGATTCTTATGATGATACTATAAAAACTATGATAACAACGTCTTATAATAATGATGGGACATTAAATTTTGTTACACTTTATTCAAAAGTTTATGACGAAATAGAAAAATTATTTACAATTAATAATGATAAAGGACTTGACGAAGCGGGTTTACAATAGGCAAAAAATTTAGTTAAATTGATTCAAGATTTTAGTGGAACTTTCGGTGCAATAGGCGATAATTTGAATTATGAGAATTTAAATGGCCCTCTTGCTTATTTAAACACTGTAGTATCGCAAGATTCTCATGGTGGTTTTTCGAAAAATTATGAAGATAGTCTTTTATATAAAGATGCATTAAAATCAAATCCGGAGAATGTTTTTAAAAGAGATAAATCTTCTGGATTCTTGTCATCTGTAGACTAGTCTTCAAATACGTTAAAAGATATAACAATTAGTAATCTTGGGCTTTCAGATCAAGCAAAAAAAACGATAGAGGAGTTACAGAGCGGAGCAGAATTAACTGCACAATAGTTATATGATTTATATGCTGAGCTCAGTAATTTGCCAGAAGAATATTTGAATTTAATAAAAGATAATTCTTTTTATCAATCTTTAAAGGATGCTTTTTCTTCTATTCAAGAATAGGTTATTACTCCTATGCAAGAAACCGAAGAAATGTTAACGTTAATCAATAACGGTTTTACTATTACAAATTTTCAAATGGACAATATTGATTCAATAACAGATTTAAAAAATTTTATTAATAAAATATACGAGACAGTTAATGATATTTCAGAAGAACCCGTAGATTTTACAAATTTTTCAAAAAGTGCAATTGAGTTATTAAAATTATGGGGATTAATTCCAGATATTACCTCAGAATTAGAAGATGAAATAAGTCTCAGTGCTAGTATTGCAAAACAAAATGATGTCAGTCAAGAAGCTGTGCGCACAGAAATGGATAGAGTAAGAAATAATGCGACTTTTTGGGAAGGACAAGCTACAACACCAAGTGATATTAATTGGTCAAATTTAATTTGGAAAAATGGCGGATTTACTGATGATTCTGTGACTGCAGAAATTCAAAGATCAAATATTTTTGCAAGATAGCAAAAGACTTTAAATGAAATAACTGGTCTTAAAACGCTTTAGGGATATAGCCGAGCATAGCTTGAGGGATTGGGCGTAGATGAATTTGAGCAACTTGGTATTACATTTTCTAAAGACATTGAAGGATTTAAAGATGTTACCGATTTAAAATCTTATTTAAATTTAAATGAAGATCAATAGCAGGCATATATACAAAGGTATTTAGAAATATTAAACAACGAATATTATGGAGATAATGGAATTATAGATTAGGCAATATCTGCGTTTAACGCAGAGGCAAATAGAAATTTAGAGTTATATAAAACTGAAAGCCAATCTGAGAAGTATCAAACGGCAAAAAGACACATTGGTGCAGCTGATACGGCAAAGGCTGCGGCAAATAAATTGGTTAAAAATAGATAGTCTTTGTCCAGAGATGAAATAATAGAACAATTAAAATTAATATATGGAGAAAATTGGGAACAGACAATTAGCTCAGATGATATATAGAACTGGTTAACAGCAGATGACACTAAAGTTGATTCTACTGAATTTATGAAGTCTCTTTCTGCTAGATTACGAGTTAATGAAACAAATACTGCAGATGAGAGAGAGTATGTTGCTACTACAGAAGGTTATTTATCTTAGAGCCATACCAATTCTCAACAAGGTGCTCAGTTACAAAAGGCAAAAGATTGGTATTAGATGACATCTACATCGAACACGAACTCTTTTGCCAATTCGATCAAAGTATTAACCACTAATTTGGACAAATTAAAAACAGAATTAAATAGTTTAAATTCAATTGACGTGACAAAAATGCCAAAAAAGGGAACCGCAGCCTATGAAGCATTAAATAAAGCTCTTACAAAGATGGGAAAAAGTTTTTCAGATTATCAAAAAATGTCAAGTAAACAACGAGTTCTTTAGATTGGTGTAGCAAAAAGATCTTTATTACAAGAAGAAGTGTCTACTCAAAATCAAATTATTGATTTATACGCAGAACGGTATGGATTTAATAAAGATACAGATTATGCAACGGTTCTTGCAGGTGGTAATAAAGATCAAATTACTGAATATGAAACTTGGTTAGCCGCGGTATCAAAAAAACAACAATTAGAAGAAGATATTGTAAATAGTTCACAAAGTGATTTAGAACAAATTATTTAGCTTGGCGCTCAAAATACTAATGCTGCAATTGCATTGTTTGAAAATGAACAAGAAAAATTAAAAAAAGCTGCGGAAGATTTATTGGCAGCAGCAGATATTTTAAGTGCTAATGTTGATTCTGGAGTTTTAACTTTTGAAGAATAGTCAAAGTTAGATCCAGATGTATTTAAGACTTGGAAAAGTTATAATAGCATGACAGATAGAGTCAAATTTGCTGCGCAGTAGACTGCAGATGCATATAAAAAATAGATGGAGTACCAATAGAATATTAATGATGGCTATAAAAGTGCTCAAAGTTTTATGTCAAAGCGTGGCTTAGACTCAGATACAAAATTATCTGATAACTGGCTTTATTCTAGTTCAGATGCTTTTAAAAATCATTTAAGCAGTATGAAAATATCTGGTGCGGAAAAAGCAGCATTAATAGAAGCTGATTCTAAAGTTCGTTCAACTCTTGGTAATAACGCAACAGTTAAAGACTGGGGAGATGCGATGCGGATAGAGTTAGAAGCTTTAGGAAAAGAAGGCACGGAAGCTTTTAATTTATTAGAAGCACAAGGCAAAGACGCCCTTTCAAATATTTTTTTAAATTTCTCTTAGGATTTGCGCAATAGAGCAGAAGAAGCGGCAGCAGCTTGGATTTAGGCTTTTAAAGATATTTCTGATGCAAAACAAAAATTACTTTCTGGTGGAAGTTTAGTAGAAGATATTGCAGGAAATCCAGAAAAATTGATTTAGTTGGCGAATGCTCTTGGCATAAGTGTTAAAGATGCGACTAGAAGTATTATTGATGGTACCATAAATGCTGATAAGATAAATCGTCCTTCTTTTGATTTAAATGCCAGTAAAGCTCAATATGGTTTAAATTTAAAGTCAGAGAATGGCATTGCTTTTGGTATTGATAGTTTATCTGCAGATCAGAGTGCCGTTTTAAAAATGCTTAATATATCAAAAGAAGAAGCGACAGATGAAACATATGAGGAAATAACCAAGACTTTGCGTAATATGTATACACAAATTTTAACAGATGCACAATTAACTAATGAAGATGATACATTGCTTTCTACAGAGCAAATTGATAAACTTGTAACAGATATTTTGAAATATGATCCAGCAGCTTATAAAAAATTAATTGAAGCAACAACTAAAATAAATGACGCTTTGTCTGGAAGTGCAGAAGCCTTAGAGGTATTAGCAAATGATCAAGAATCTCAATTAAAAATTAAAAAAGCTGCTGATGTCAATGAACAAAAAACGCAAATTAATGGTAAGGATATTAATTATAGTGATTTGCAAAAATTACAAGAAGCAGTTAGTAGAGCACAAGAAGCTAAGAATAATAATTAGAGTTTTAGCGAATTAACTTCAGAAGATTAGAGTCTATTAACAAAATATGGTATCGATTTTACAAATGTTGATACAGCAGCTATTGATTGTGCAAATGCTTTAGTTATTTGCGCAGAAGCTGCAGCTTAGTTGGCTGAAGCAACTGCACAATCATTGGGATATGAAAAAAATAAAAATGGAAATTATTAGAAAGTACTAACTAAAGAAGGATACGTGGCCAGTGCAGCTGCTCAAGGTATGAACGGACAAGAAGCAGAAACGGCGTGGAAAAATTTGATTAAAGATCCAAATACAGAAAAAACAGATGATGGAAAAATTTTTATTGGAACCGAGGTATCAGACGTTACAGAAACAATATAGCAATTAGAAGAAATATTGTCAGGATTGAAATCAACATCTGAAACAAAAGCAACTGATAATGTAGAAGCAATGGCAAAATCTGTGGATATGTCAAAACAAGAATTTATAGATTTTACACAAAGTTTATATAATGCATCTGGAGCGGTTGAAGATTTTAATAATTTAACGCCAGAGTTACAGCAAGCAATGTATGAAATAGCAAGAAAAACTAAAAATGCTGAAAATGGTTTTGAAAGTTTACAAAAAACATCAAAAGAGACTTGGAAGATATTAAAAAAAGAAACTACGTCGTCAATAGGAGAATATAGTAAAGCTTTAACTGGAATGAAATAGAATATGGCAAAAATTTTTAATACAGATATATCTAAAATTTCAAATAAATTCGTTGAAGACCATTTAGAGCAAATGGAAAAAATGGCTGAAGGAACGGAAGAAGAAGCGATGGCAGCATAGGATGCGATTGAAAATGATTTAGTCGCTGAACTATTAAAAACAGATGGAATTAAGTCAACTGTCACAATCAAGATTGATGGTGTTGAACAAACTATTGATATTTTAGATATGTTTTAGGATCAATTCGACCAATGGGATGGCCAAGAAGTGGGATTTACTGTTGATGCTGATACTGCACCAGCTATTAATAATATGAATGATTTATTGAATGCTGGTACAATGACTGCAGAACAAATCGCTGCGGCGTTGAATAGCATTGGATGGGAACCAAATATTACGTGGCAAGATGTTACAATGGTCAACGAAGATGCAGAACAAGGCACAGTGACTGTTAGAGATTCTAATGGAAATGAATATACAGTCAGATCTGAAAATGTTATGAGAACAGACAATGCCCTTAAAATTCCGATAATTGGTAGTGCAACAAAGATTTCTACTCCTGGTGGAGGCGGCCGCAAAAAGTCCAGTGGGGGCGGAGGCGGAGGAGGCGGAAAAGCTAAGAAAATTGATAAAAAAGATCCAGAGGATGAAAAAGAACGTTATCATCACGTTAACAAGGTTCTTGAAAGATTATCTAATCAATTGGATGAAATTGACAAAAAGAAATCTCGCGTTTATGGTAAGAGCTATCTTGATTATATTTCTCAAGAAATCGCCTTAACCGAGAAACAATGTGATACTTACCAACGTTATATTGATGAAGCAAAAGAATATCTTGCTCTTGATACTCAACGTGTTGCTTCTTTAGGTGCGACATTTGACGAGTTTGGCAATATTGAAAATTACGATTAGGTAATGGACAATATTATTGGCAAGTATAATGAATTTGTTGATAGATACAATGCCATGAGCGCATCTGAACAAGAAGCTGTGGAAGAAGAAAAAACTAAATGGGACGAATGGTATGAAGAAAAGAAAAAATGGATTGAGAATTATGAAGAAACGGTTTCTACAATTTATGAGCAACAAAATAATTTACTTGAAGCGCAAAATAAAATTTCTGAGAAAACACTTGAAGGTATTCAGTATAAAGTCGAAATCCATGTCGATATGACTGAAGCTGAAAAAGATTTCTTAGATTATTTAAATGACACCTATGATGAATTACTTGAAAAACAAGGAGATGTTATGAACAACCTTGTTCGTGAAACAGAACTTGCCACAAGTAATCTTGATGCTTTAGGTCGATCAAAAGAAGAGCTGGACACAGCATTTGCTTCTGGCAAATTAAATTAGGCAGATTATGTAGAAGGTCTTAAAGATGTAAACGAACAAATTCTTGATAATTTAAGTAATATCCAAGATCTAAAGAAAGAAATTGAAGATCTATATGGCAATACGCTTGAAATGGCTTCTGATGCTTTTGATAAACAAACTGAAAAGGTTAAGAATGCTTCTGAAGCTATGTCTTCTTATATTTCTATTCTTGGTTTAATTGGTAAAGGTTCTAACTTAAAAGATTTAACAAAATTCTATGATTCTCAATATGAATATAATTTACAGTCTCTTGAGATGTAGAAAGAATATTTAGATATTTTACGGAGTGAAGAGCAATATTATTTAGATCGAATGAATTCCGCAGAAGGACTAACAGAAACAGAGCGTCAACAATATGAAGATTTGGAAAAAACAATAGCAGATGTAAATTCTAATATTTTGTCTGATACTGAATCTACTTTAAATCAAATCACCGAAGCATTTAATAATGAAATTGAAATTATCTTTAAAGATTTAGAAGAGCGTATTGCTGGTGTTGGTAATTCTATACAAGATCTTGCAGATGCTTATTCATATTATCAAGAAGAGCAATCTCGTTATGTAACTTCTGCACGAGAACTATATGAAGTAAATAAATTAAATAGACAAATTGAAAAAACAATGAATGAAACATCTTCTAAAGTCAACAAGAATTTGCTTGCGGCTTTACAAGATAGAATTAACAAACAAAGCGAATTAAATGAATTAACAGAATATGATATTGAAATGAATCAACTTCAATATGAGTTATTGTTAAAGAAAATCGCTTTAGAAGAAGCGCAAAATGCAAAGAGCACAGTTCGTTTAACACGTGATTCTGGTGGCAATTATGTATATCAATATACTGCTGACCAAGATGACATTATGACTAAGCAACAGGAATACGAGGATGTTTTACAAAAAATTAATGATTTAGCAGTAAATCGTGTCCAAGACCTTGAGTCACAATTATTGGAAATCTATCAAAATACATTATCTAAAATTAAAGAAATTGCACAAGACCAAACCTTGACAGAAGAAGAAAAATATGATAAAATATAGACAGTAATGAATCAATTCAAAGAGCAAACGAACTTTATTCAAGAACAATATCAAATTGCTTCTGATAATTTAATCACATCTAACTTGGCGATTTCTGAACATTATGGGCAACAATTAGTTGAACACTCAGAAAATGCTAAGAATGGTCTAAATCAAACTATCGCGGCGATGATTTAGGACACAGAAGGATTGCAATAGGCTCTTGAAAATGCTTGTGCAAATTAGATTCCTGCGGCAATGGATACTATGCAATCTCGTATTAACGCAGTAACCGCGGCAGTTAATTTGGATTATAACTCAATGTCTGATTCTGTAACGAACTATAATAAAATCACAAAAGATGCACAAGATTAGACAAGCAAAACTGCAAACAGTTTAAGTAAAGACTTGCTTCCAGCTATTCATAGCGCTACTACTGCTTGGGATACATATATGGGTAAACTTAAAAATGTTATTAGCACATATGAGAGTATGTATCAATCCATTTTAAAGACTATCCAAGCTCAAGCGAAATTGTCTAATGCTACTGCGCCTAGCGCGGTTAAATCTTCTGGGACTGGTAAATTTAGTGATACAACTACGCCAAGTGCTGGCGGAAAAACTGATACTAGTTCTGGTGGCGGGGGTGGCAATGGCGGTTCTACCGGGGGCACTAGAACTGGCACTGCATATACAACCATTACCTATAAAGTATTAACTACATCTGGCCCCGCTCAAGGCAAGGCTATTGGCGGTTCTCCATTGGGTCCCAAAAAATTAGCAGTTGGTACAAGTGGAACATTTAGTCATAATCCAAGCCCTGGCTTTGCTAGAGGAGGCTAGTCAATTTCTGATCCATCTAAATTATCTATTTCTGGTGGAACTATCACTGCGCTTGCTGCTGGTTCTGTTGTAGTCACGGTGCAATATTGGGATCGCAGAAGCACGTCTACTCCTATTGGTGGTGGTGGTGGTGTACCAAAAAATTAGGTTATGCTAAAGTATGCTACAGGTGGTCTTGCTGATTTCACTGGTCCAGCCTGGCTAGACGGCTCAAAGTCAAGACCAGAAATGATATTGAATGCCAAAGATACCGCGAACATTCTAACTGCTGTTCAAAGCGTTCGTGCTCTTGATGCTTCAACATTGAGTATGTTAAATAAATATATTACAAATGCCTCTCTTGCTATGTCATTTGGTTTGGGCAATATATCTGCTGGCTCGGTATATGGCACAACTGACACGATACAACAAGAGGTTCATATCACTGCTGAGTTCCCGAATGTTACAAATAGTGCTGAAATTCAAGACGCTTTTGATAATATTATCAATCGCGCAACCCAATATATTACGACAAAAAGATAAGAATATCGGGGCCACATAAAGTGGCCCCATTTAATTAATTTATAAGCGCTTCTTTTTATAAAATATAGATTTGAGAAGAAGGAGATGAGAACGTTGGCAGATAAGATGAATACGCAAAATGATTTATTTGATGCTATATATGCTATCGCAACTGGCGTAGTTGAATCTAAAAATTTTGACATTACTAAAGAATGTAAGATTGTTGAAATTTATACAGATTCAAAAGGTAATCGGACTGGCATATATAAAGTTAAAAGTCAAAATGCGACATATGACGCTTACGCTAAGAAAGGAGAAAATTATTATACTGGTGAATTAGTATATGTATAGATTCCAAATGGCGATTTTAATGCTTAGAAATTCATTTTAGGCAGAAAAACTGATGAAGATGGTGGAAAAGATACATATAATTTTGAATTGCCTTTTGATAATTTTCTCGGTTTATATAGCCTTACTGAATATGATCCCTTAAATGAGTCAAAGGGATTTTGGGCAAATTGTCCTTATCATGGTATTGAAGAAGAAATTTCTAAAAGCGATTTAATTTGGTCGTGGCCGTCCCAAGGAACTCTTTCTGATAAAGATAATATCTATGCCACAAGGCTGGGTATTGAAATTGACTTAACAACTTTATTACATGGATATGCACCAATTAGTGGCCATTATGGATTTCGCATTGTAGTTGGTGGATTAAGCAAAACTGAAGAAGGACTTGAATCTACCCAAATTACAAAAGAATTTTTCTTTACTGATAATGATATGTATGGTAATCCATATGCTTATACAGATGGGTCGGCGCAATAGATTTTATTAAACATTGAAGATTTTTTACAAGTTCAGTCAATTAATGTTTATTTTTGGCAAGATCATAATTTCAAAGACTAGATGGGAGAAGTTATCCCATATGGAGAAATTGATTATGATGCTCTTGCTCAAGAATATTAGAATAAATTAAATGAAATTGATGCCAATACGGATTTAACTGATGACGAGAAGAATATATAGAAGGCGAATGTTTTACAATGGTATAGTGATGAATCAAGTAAAACGTCTGTTTTAAAAAATATTATTGTTAATGGGTTAAACGTTTATCTTGGGATTATGGCTGATGATAAAGATGAACAATTAATTCTATATACGTATAATCCAATTAAATATGGCGCAGACCCAGACCACGAAGAGGTTCGCGCGAAAGAAAGAACTCTGCGATTAGCTTGGATTCATTTGGTAGACAAAGGCATTTAGTTAGTTAATACATAGGATGAAATTGCTGCATTAGATGCAAAAATTTATTGGTATAAATATGATGAATCATGGACGCCAGATAATATTGAATATGATGAATCTAAATATCCCCATAAATTTGGTGGATTATATTGGCGACCTATTGATATTGAAGGACAGCTAATAAAAGATGTCGAGCCTGATGTCGAACGATCAAAAGATAGATTTAAAGCGGTAATTCACTACAATGGCACTTATATTACAAGTAATGTGTTAATTTTTACAAATTATTTTGATGTTGATACAGCTAAATCTGATTTAGCAAAAAATGATAAAGTAATCTTAAGATGTGCTTTGTTAGGTGAAGATGAAAATGGAGTTACTCGTTTAATTGACGATGATTCTATTGGAGATTTTTATGTATATAATGAAAATAATAATGTTTTGGCGAATGATAAAAATGAATTATTTTCAAATGTTAGATATTATATTGAACCTTGGGTAAAAGTAACAACAGATACTGATAATACGCATGATGGCTACCAACGTTTGGCCGAATATATTGATTTAGATGGTAATAAGCCAGAATTTAGTATTACCTGGCAATGGCCTGAAAATTTCACAATGATTTCATCTTATGGCGAATTAGATGAAACAATTAAACAAGAAAGCGCATTCTTTAATAATTGCGGCACAATACAATTTGAACTATATAAAAAAGCTACTCGTTGGTTTTATATTAAACCTAATTACAATATGCGATATGCAAATAATGACATTATTGCAGAAATCTATATTGAAGGCTATGGGACTTGTACGGCGAGAAAGACTTTACAATTTGGTCAAGCAGAAGCCTTTGGCGCAGAATATGTTCCTGTAATTTCAATTGGTATTCCAGAGGGTAATTACTACGTTGACACAGCTACTGATTTCGAATTCTATTGCTTAGTGTATGACCGTAAAGGCAAGCTAATGGCAGAAGAGGATAGGGCTAACTGTAAATTTACTTGGAAATTTATAGGAACAAAAGCCCCATCTGACAATCGACCACATGAAAATTATAAAAACTTCCAAGGTAATGTAATTCGAGGAAGAATTAATGAGCCGATTCCTTTTGTGGCTGAAGTAACTGTATCTGGCGCTGCGACGTATGATTTAACTGTGCGACGCGGTATAATGGTATGTAATAGTGCGACATATATGCAATCACACGATATTCAATGTCCAGATAGAGTAGAATTTAAATCAGATGGTCAATAGCCTCTATGGTATTCTTCTGCTTTTGAAGTATAGGAAATTAATACTGAAAAATAGAATATATTAATTTATCCAGAGTGGAAAATTAATACGACTAAAGTATTGCGTCTGTTAGAAAAAGATAAAGACTATCCAACTTTTACTTTATCGACAGGTAATTAGGTAACTCGTCCAAAAGCTCAACAATATGCCTTAACTTTTTCTAAACAATATTTAACTGGCTCAATCGCCGAGCCGTCTGTTTATGGATAGCAATGGACAGAAGAGTTACTTGAGCCGAAATATTTTACCTACATTTATTATGAAGATAAAGATAACGGTGTAATCGTCGCTTAGGCAATCGCATTCGCGCGTAATCTTTATCCATCTTCTCTTGTTAATGAATGGGATGGGCAGAGTTTAAGTTTAGACGAAGAAAATAGCGCAGTATTAGCGAAAATGATTTCTGCTGGCACTAAAGATGCGAAGAATAGATTTACTGGGGTTATGATGGGAGATTGGCACGAGAAGGGTGATGATTCTCTCGATACACCTGGTCTATATGGCTTCAGTGGCGGAGAACAGTCATTTGGTTTTAAAACTGATGGCACCGGATTCATTGGGCCAGCAGGTTATGGTCGTATCCAATTCGATGGTCGTAATGCGTTAATAAGTAATGCAACAAAGACATGCTATATCAATTTAAATCCTCGTCTTATTAGCACTTTTGATGATTTAAATGCCACTGATGAGCCTTGGGATGGAATTGGTTAGCAAGGATATTCACAATATTTTTTATATTGTGAATTGCCGCAAGCCGAGAATACTTTTACTGCAACAAATGGTGATGATTTATGGTGGCGCCAAAACAGTTGGGCTACGCCATATTTAAATAATCTGGAAGGTCATGATTATTTTATTGTTGACCCGAATAATGGAGTATTAACAACTGGTGGTATTTTTGCACGTTATGGATAGATTGGCACCACAACACCGTGGATCATTCATAATAATGGCTTGACATAGAAAAATAATTATGGTACAATATTTTTAGGTAATCCAGAAAAGAACCCATCAACTGGAATTGGTATTCCTAATCTTACTTTTACTTCTTATAATAAAGATAATCAAGCTTATGAAGAAGTAGTAGTAAATAACAATTTCTTTTCTGCGTCATTTAGTAATATTAAAAATGTTATTTAGACCGGCATCAGAGCAGATGGTTATTTTTATACTAAATTTGCAACCATTGGTGGTTGGTTTATAAATGATAATGAAATTTATAGCACGGATGTATTTAGAAAAGAATTTGCAGATAACGGCTATCAAAACGATATTATTAATATTAATTCTAAACATAATTTTATTTCATTTGACAACGGTCATTTTATTATAAGTGGTCAAAACAAATGGATGGGGCTATATAGTGAAGGTTATATTGAAAATGTTGCTTCACCATCTCAATATGATATGTTAATTAATTTCGCTGATGGCACCATGGGATTTAAAAAAGATGGTGGTAATCCATATACTTTAATTAATGGTAAAACTGGAGAAGCATATTTTTCGCAGGGTAATATTTATTTTGATGGTAAAAATGCAATTATCTATTGCGGTAAATCTGTTAGCACATCTACTTCTACGGTTACTGTAGGCGCGATTAATCTTGCTGGGATGTAGATTGAAGGCTCATCTGTGGGAACGATTGAATATTCATCAACTTTTGGAGCAATTTAGCAAGCAGATGGAAATGAAGCTGCAACAAAAGGTACATTATTGCAAGATGCTGCAACAATTAATTTTGGTACAACTGGACAATGGAATTATGCCGACGGCACAACGTCTGATGCAATTGATAATAGCACTGCAGACCAGTTGGCGCAAGTTAGTTATAATAAATATATTACAGTTACTAAGTTAAAAGGTGAGGATGAATCCTTTAAAGCTGATGGATTAATAGCAATTATTAAAAATGTAAGCGGTAATTTTATTTAGGATCAATTTACATCGGGTAATGGAATTAAAATTTATACAAGTGAAAATAATGTGCTATTAACTCCAGCCACTGAAACGACAGGCTTTTTATCAAATTGGAAAATTTGGGCCAAAGGTATTTATGTCGATGGCTCAATTTATAGTATTGGGAGTATCATTTCTAAGAATACTATATCTATGGTAGATGAATATACAGATGGAAAACCAGGACTTGTTGCGACATAGGCTTGGGTTTCTAACAAAATTGAAGAAGAAATTTTGCCAGCTATTAAAATTGTAAATAATGCGACTGCGAAAGCGATGACTAAAGCGTCTGATGCAATGACTGCAGCTCAAAAGGCCAATGCGAAAGCAATAGAGGCTATTGAAAAATGTGTTGCCAATGCTAAAATTGTGGTTACTGCTTCTGGTGGTGGTTATGCTGCCATTAATATTGAAATGACAAATTATAAAGGAGCATCAATTTAGTCTGCGACAGTGGCGGGTAGTGCTTTAGTCGCCGCAAAAGATCATTATCATGAGATATCATTGGCTAAAGCAGGAGCTGGTTCTATCAAAGCTAGATCTAGTACAACGGTACAATCGTCTTCTTACGGAGAAGGTGGAGAAGTTCAGGTTTTTGCTGCGAATGGATTTTCATTATCAGAAGAAAATGGAACAATTTATGGATCAGTAACAATTTTAGGGCAAGAATCAAAAGATTCTTTTAATATGGCCAGCACTTCATTTTATAAAAAAGCAGCGGTAAAAAACGCCATAGTAGAGGGTGCTGGTGGCGCTTCTTCACATATTAAAATAACTTTTCAAGATGATGGCACTCAGACTTATGATAAGAATACATTAAAGTTAGTGTCAGCAGATAAAAAAGTTAATTAGGTAAATTCATCTAATACAACCGTTGCTTCAATTGATATATCAGAAATTTACGATGCAGGAAAGGCTATTGGATATAAAAATGGTTGGGCTGCGGCAATTGCTACATTAACATTTACGCCATCTGGCAACACTGTGACTGCGAAAGTTGGTAATGATGAATCTGGTTCTAATAGCAAAAGTCTTACCGCCAATTTGGACGTTAAAAATGATAATTATACTCGTTCTACACTTAAAGTAAACGGCACTACAATTACAGACAGTGGAACGACTTATTTAGATGGTAAACCAATTGTATATCGTAGATCTAGTCATAAAGGTGGAACCGCCTATATTACAAAATGGACTTAAAAAGGAGAAAAAAGATTATGAAAATTACTTATTCAAAAATGGAAGAATTAATTAACGCGATTCAAGGCATTCAAGATATGAAGATGCCCTTTAAACTCAGTATTATTTTTGCTAAGAATTTAGCAAACTTAAAGAAAGAAGAAGAGTTTTATCTTGAGCAAGAGCGCAAATTTGCACAAGATTATTTGGTATTCAATGATGACGGCACTCTTGCTACTTCTGGACCAAACTTGTTTAAAATTAAAGAGGGTAAAGAAAAAGAATGTGCTGAAGCTCGTAAAGCCATTGATACTTTTGAAGTGGATATTGACTTGCGGCAAGTTGATGTGGCTGATATTGAAAATCTTGAATTTACGCCAGCTCAACTTACAGCTCTTATGGATTTGATTAAGGAGGAATAAAAAAATGGCAGTAGTTAAGTTATATCCTCCGAATATAGCTGGAACACTACCATCATTTTATTCACCAGAAATTGGGACTACCACAGAATTGGTAGTCCCTTTTTCTATGAATATTTCTGTTAGCGCATCAATGATTAGTGGGTTCAGTTTAAGACTAAAAACAACTGCTACAGATGTTGTTTTAGCAGAATTACCAAGTGTTAGTTATGATTTGTCTAAAAATCAAATTACATTTATACTAGATTAGACAATTACTAATAAACTTGTTGTTGGCAATTTTTATAAAGTGCAAATTGCTTATTATAACACTAATAAAGTGCTTGGGTATTATTCAACAACTTCAGTAATTAAGTATACAGATGTCCCGAAAGCATCTATCGTAGGTATGACGTCACAATCTGTGAATACTATTTCATCATAGAAAATTATTGGACAATATTTTAATAAAGATACAACTGAAAGAGTGTATCAATATCAATTTATTGTTTATGATGATGAAAATGAACTTGAAAATTCTGGATGGTTATTACATAATAGCCAATTAGATACAGAATTAACATCTTCACAAGATACTTACACTATTCGGCACGGATTGGTAAGTGGAAATACTTATACAATTGTATATAATGTTATAACAAATAATAATTTACAAGTAGATTCTGCTGCATATGAAGCGGTAATGAATGAAATTGATTCTAGTAATCCTGGCTATATCTTAGATATAGATACAAAATATGACTATGAAAAAGGCGGAATTGATTATCAAAATGGCGGTGTTATTGTTTTGGTTAAACCAACTGGGCAACAAGATTCTGCCCAATTAAAAGGCACGTATTTATTAACGCGCACATCTTCTGATAGTGATTATAAAATTTGGGATATTATTGGTAATTTCTCATTAGATACAACTATTTCTAAAGCAAAACCATATTAGATTAAAGACTATACGATTGCGGCAGGCGTTGGATATAAATATGGTTTATAGAAATATAATGCGAATAATATTTTTTAGAAAAAAGTTATTAGCGATGTTGTAATTCCATATTTTGAAGATGCGTTTTTATATGATGGAAAGCGGCAGTTAAGAATTAGATTTAATCCAAAAGTGTCATCATTTAAACCTGTTGTATAGGAATCTAAAAAGGTAACATTAGGTCGCAAATATCCTTATGTGTTGCGCAATGGTGTTGTAGATTATAAAGAATTTTCTATTTCTGGTTTAATTTCTTATTTAATGGATAATGATGAAATGTTTATGTCAGAAGCTGAATTATTATCTTTAACATCAGATGAATTTGCGGAAACTACAGATATTATTGATGAAAATATTGCAGTAGAACGCAAATTTAAAATTGCGGTTTTAGATTGGTTAAATAATGGTTCAATTAAGTTATTTAAATCGCCTTATGAGGGAAATTATTTAGTGAGATTAACAAATATTTCTCTATCACCCAATGATACAACGAGCCGCATGATTCATACTTTTTCTTGCACTGCGACTGAGGTGGCAGATTATTCTATATCTGCTCTTGAAGATTATAATCTTTTAACAGATGTTGAAACTTAGCAACCAGTTGAAATTACAAAGATTATTAATTTATATCAATTCTTTGATTAGAATAGATTTATTGGCAATAGCGAAGCCGAAGTTAGAGAATATTTAAAATCTTTTGATTTTACTGAAGGTTTACCATGTCGTAAAGTTACAGTAACATATGGAATTAGCAATAGTGAGAAAAATGATCCCGCGGTTAAACGTAATGCTATATAGAATTTACTTGGCACAGCATTTATTTGGGGTGAAAATAATTTTATTATTGGTCGTTCTGGTGAATATGAAATCACATTAGATGAAGCTATTATTACTCCATTAACTTTAACATCTTTTGCGACTGAAGCTGAACGCGGCACAATTTATAACCAAAGAGGTTATTTAATTTTGACGCTATAGACTGATGCGCAAAATGATTTAAATTCTATTACAAATTCTACATTACAATATTTATGCGGTTATGGAACAAATGGTTTTGATGAGTCTTTAATGTATGATACAACAACAAAGCATTATTATAGTAAAAATGTATTATAGGAATTTAATACACAAAAAACAAAATTAACAGGTATTTCATATATTAAATATCGCCTATTCCCAGTGGTTGAATTTAATGATTCAGATTTAGAACTGCAATGGAAGAATTTAATTGGCGGCGTCAATGATACCACAGAGAATAACGCTTTCTACAACGATAGAATTATTATTCACTGGGAAAAAGATGGTAAATATTATAAACATACCAATTCATCTTTTGCAGAAATTTAGGATTATTGCACTAATGTTATTTTTGGTAATTATGAATTTGATATTACTAAACCAATTACTGGTGATGATGCGCCTGCAGGTGGTGTAAATACGTCTATACCATATAATGCGAACGGATTGATTAATTTACAAGTATCTTCTGGTGTCGTTGTTCAAGTGTATGGAACGGCGCATACATATGATTATGCAGTAGAAGATTCAACAGAAGCTATTGTTAAAGCTAAAAATGCAGAGCTACAAGCATATTTAGATTTATGCTCAGCTATTTATAATTTTAAATAGATTGCTCCGCAAGATACAACAAGAGATATGAAATTGTTTACATTTATTAATAGAAAATTTACAAGAATTGATTATGATGAAAAGAACAATTATGACCAAGATAGTATTTTTATTAATGATGGACTAAATAATTTAATTTCAGAAGATATGATTAAAGTGAAGAAAGAAGTTTATTTAACTGCGAAGTAGACTCTAAATAAAGAATTAATCGCCGCATTAAAGGAGGGGTAATATGTTTATTGGTACTCAAAGTGCGCAATATGATAAAAATTTTTTGAAAAAATTAGATCAATACCCCTTGCGTGATGTATATGCTAAAATTATTTCATTAGATTGGGACGAGCATCCAATTGAAGAAATTAGCGGGAATATTACTGGCGGTTCAATTTCAGTAGATGGGTCTTCTGCCACTCGCCGCACCTGTAGTCTTAATGTTTTAACAGATGCGGCGGATGCCCAGTTAAATAAAATCAACTGGGGTTTAAATACAAAATTCGCGGTTTTAATTGGTTTAAAGAATTATGTAGATAATTTTTATCCCGATATTATTTGGTTTCAACAAGGCATTTTTATTATAACTTCATTTTCTCAAACCAATAATACAAATGGTAATACAATTTCTATTCAAGGGAAAGATAAAATGTGTATGCTTGATGGCACTGTTGGCGGACAACTATTCGCTGATCACGACTTCGGGAAAATTGAAGTTATTGATGAAGGCACCACAGATGAATATACGAGCTTTCACTATGATTATATAACAATAGATGAAATTGTTAGAAATCTTGTCCATACTTATGCTCTTGAACCATATGAAAATATTGTTATTAATGACTTAGATGATGTAGCAGTTGAGTTGTTGGATTATCGTTTAACTGATAAAAATCTATTTATTTATGATATTTCTATAAATAAAGATTTTATAACATACACAAGTCAGATGGCTTTTGAGGGTATTGGTATCGCGGCAAAATTTAAAGATAAATTTAAAGAACTATGGCCGAGTGAATCATCTGAAAATGGATATATTTTACACGAATTAGAACCATTTGAATTAAATGGAGTATGGTATCGCATTGTTAAAGAGGTTACATTTGGTGATACCGCGGGTTATCGTAGAACAGATTTAACATATGCTGGAGATTTGGTGTTAAATGCTGGTTCTGCCGTGTCTGGTGCTCTTGATAAAGTTGTTGAATAGCTTGGTGAATTTGAGTATTTTTATGACATATATGGCAAATTTATTTTTTAGCGCAAACGCATCTATCACAATATTGTTTGGAATGGTGCAGTTGTAAATGATAAAAATGAAATGTTTTATAATCAAATTGAAAATACAGCAAATGTATATGAATTTAGCAATGCTATGATTGTAGATTCTTTTAGTAATCGACCCACTTATACAAATATTAGAAATGATTTTATTTGTTGGGGCAAAACTTCAACAGAAGCCGCGATTCATTTACGTTATGCTATTGATGATAAACCAACCAAATATACAAGTTTATTAGACGGTATTACTTTTGTGGCGAATAAAGAAGATGTTAAAAACAATGAAACGCTTGTTGATTGGCGCGAGTTGATTTATCGTATGTCGAGAGACAATGCGAGAAGTCAAGAATTTATATACCAGCTTACTCTTGCTTTAAACAAGAATAAAATGTATCATTATGATAATAATAAAAATTTCACTTATAGTGATTGTCTTTATTATAATACTGATGATAAAATTTTTAAACAGCCAAAAGATACTGACGAATTAAATTTATTAAAGAAAAATAAAAAATTTCTATTTGGTTATAATAAAGATTACGCGGTTAAAGAAACTCTGGTCGAAGAAATTGAGTTATGGCAAAATACTTGGAATACTGGATATGATTGCTATTATGCGGATATGCTTGCTTTTTGGCATTTAATTTATGATATGCGTTCAGCGCAAGAGTTAGAGACCGCAACAGATATAACAAATTCATAGATTGAAGACCGTATCAAACGTAGGAATGAATGGATTGCTAATGGCTATTGGAATCCAGATATAATTAATTATTATAATGATACTGTGCATTTTAGTAATCCAGAAGGACTATTATTTTGGATTGATTTTATTGGGGCGGAAGCAGATCTAAATAAATATAAAATGTCTGTAATAGGCCGTCGGCCAGAAGTTGTTAATGATGATAGCATTAAAGCGATATTTTTCAGAGACACTCCCGAAGTGCTCTTTATAGACCCAACTGATGCTTAGCCGCAGAATAGTGAATTAAATTATGTAAAATTAAATTTAGTTGGTGGCTTGATTAATTATTTTACAGTTAGTTCATAGAGCAAGAGCGCAAAAGAAGAATTAGATGCTACTGTATATGAAAAAACCTATTATCAAGAAACAATTACTATTAGCTGTTTGCCGATTTACTATTTAGAACCAAATACAAGAATAAAAGTAATCGACAATGCTTCTGGTATTAATGGAAACTATATAGTAAAATCTTTCAATATTCCATTAGAGCATAGTGGCACGATGTCAATTACAGCAACTAAATTGGCAGATAGAATTTTGTAAGGAGATTCATTATGAAGATTAAGCAAGCACAAATCAGATATATAAAAGATGGAGATGTCCGAAATTATCCTGCGAATTTAACTGCGCAGGATTTAATTTCTGGGGCGTTTTTAAGTGATACCATTAGAATCACTTAGTTAAAAATTTCTTGTATTTATGGGTTGAAATTTTATCTTAATGATACGATTACTCCATTGGAAATTTTACCACAAACGATTGAGTCTATTGAAGATGGTTTGATCGGAGAATCAGTGACTTGGCAGTATGACACTTCCGATGTTAAAAATATGCCGATTTATAACATTAAGATTGATGGGCGTTCATTACAAAGATTTTTAAAATATAACGAGAATGGAAATGACTTCTTAATTATTGATTACTCTTATCAAATAAATTGAGGTCGTTTTTCATTAATAGACAATATCTATTTTTGATATTAAAAGAAGGATTTAAGAAAGGAGATACTTGAATATGTCGAATGATGTCTTATTTAAGTATGGTACGAGAGCAGATTATGATGCTCTCAAGGGCAACGTTAAAGATAACGCTTTGTATTTTTTAACAGATACTGGTGAGCTTTTGCGTGGCGCCCGCAATCTTGGACAGGCAAATCACTATGAAGGTATTCGTCAAGCAGGTGAAACTGATGCACAAGTTATTGCTCGTGTTGTTGAAAATGCCAACTTGATTAAAAATGATATTTTTGTAGTTAAGACGTTAATTGCTGAAGATAAATATTCTTTTACTGCTTACACCTATGATGGCACTAATTGGTGCGCCATGGATGGTAATTATAATGCAGAGAATATTTATTTTGACAAAAATTTTACTGTTACTGAAGCAATCGGTACAATTAAAGACTTACCGAATGGACAAGCCACTTTGGAAGCAGCAGGTAAGAATTTAAAAGAGGTATTAGCGGCTTTGTTCGCAAAAGAATAGAACCCAACTATTACGCAACCATCTGTTGCGATTACTGCAAACAAGATGAAAGCCTATGAGGTTGGCACCAAGGTTACACCCGATTATACTGCTACGTTTAATAGTGGTAAATATCAATATGGTCCTGCTACCGGCGTTGCTGTGACTGCTTGGTCTGTTGCTGATACTGATAGTCATGAACTTACAACTGCTACTGGAGCATTCCCAGAATTAACAGTTGGTGATAATACTAATTACAAAATTACTGCCACTGCAACTTATGGCGATGGTGTAGCACCTAAAACCAATCTTGGAAATGAATACACTGCTGGTAAGATTCAAGCTGGAAGCAAGTCAAAAGATTCTGCTGTTATTACCGGTTATCGTTCATTCTTCTATGGCGTGGTTAAAACCGATACACTTGACAGTGCTGTTATTCGTGGTTTAACGAATGGTGGCGCTTACAATAGTGCTAAAACTCTTACGGTTACTGTTAATGGCGCTGATGGTGTCGGCATCGTTGTAGCTGTGCCCGCAGACAGCACAAGAGCAGGAGTTAAAGAAGTATTGCTCACAACTTCAATGAATGCGGATATTACTGCTGATTATGCAGTGTCTACAGCTGTCGGTGTTGAGGGTGCAAACGGTTATACGGCTAAGTCTTATAAGATTTATTTCTATAAGCCAGCTAAGTTGACGTCTGGACAATCTCATAAGATTACATTGGCGTAATAGGAGGTAGAAAAATCATGGCTGTAATTAAAAAGAATTTTAACATCATGGCTCTACCTCTTGCGATAGAGAGAGCCAATCCTATTCCTCTTGATAGCACTGCTATATGGTATAGTTTAGAGGATATGCAGAATTACGCCAAGACTGGTGCGACGGCGTATGTTGGTCAAACTCTTGTTTATGTAAATGAAACCGCAAAGACTTCAACTGCTTATATTATTGCCGATGATGCTGGCACATTACAAGAAATTGGCGCTGGCAAAGTTGAATTTGATAATGTAACAATTGAAACTAATGAGTCTGGTAAAGTTGCATTAAAGGATTTTGGCAAGAAGTATTATAAGTGGGTTAAGACTGTTCCTGCGTCTGGCACTCCGGGCGAAGATGGATATGTTGCTGAAGTCCCTGGTCATTATGAAGCACAGGTTGTTGATGAAACAAATCCTTGGAAAGCTGGGTTAGAGCTAAGAACAGTTGACGGTTCGCAACTGGGTTGGTATGAGCCTAATACTGAAACTACTGCTGGCTTAAATTCGGCTGTTACTGCTTTACAAGGTGATGTGACAGAGCTACGTAATTCATTGAGTGCTCTTGCTGGTGCTTTCCGCTTTAAGGGTGAACTAACCCTTCAAGAAGGTCAAGATGCTGCTGGTTTATTGGCGACCGTAAAGAATCCACAGCCAGGTGATGTTTATCAAATTGGCAATGACGAATGGGTTTATACTGCAGACAAAAAGTGGATTGAATTAGGTCCACAAATTGATCTTAGCGGATATGCTACAAAAGATGCTTTATCTGCTGTTGATGGTCGCCTTGGAACGCTTGAGACAACGGTTGGCGATCTGACCAAAGTTGATGGTACAATTGCTAAATTGCAAGAAACTGTAGCTGGGCATACTACTTCTATTGGAAATCTAAATACTAAAGTTGGTACTCTTGAAACTTCTATTAAAACAAATGCTGACGGTTTGAAGGCAGTTGAAGGCAAGATTACTGCTTTAGAAAATGCTGATAAAGCGTTTGATACTCGCGTAGGGAATCTTGAAAAAGCTCTTGGCGCTCCTGCAGGAGAAGACACTGAGGCGTCTGGTCTTTACGCAGTCATGGATACTTTCATTACTGGTGCTCAATTAGACGGTGCCGATATTGATATATTAAATCATAAAGTTCAATTAAAAACATTTGATGGCACAGCTACTGGTTTGGTGCCAGTGCCTGGAGCTTTTGCTGAAGGCGAAACTGCTGCGGACTTTGTTTTGAATGCTGCTGGAACTTGGGTGAAACCACAAGATGCACGTATTGGAAATCTTGGAGACAGCGCGACTGTTGTTGATTATGTTGATAAGAAAGTTTCTAATGCTACAATCGTGTGGTCTACTATTACAGAATAATAGGGGGAAATAATTAATGGCTATTAATGTAAATGCGGATGCTAAACTCCGCTTTTTAAGAGGTCTTGAAACTAATTTACCAACCGCTATGACGGATGGTTATGTATATATAACTACTGATACCCGTGCAATGTATGTTGACTATAAGAACGCCGATGGTGCTCTTGCTCGTATTCGTATTGGTGACGTATTAACTGTTGCTAATGTTGCTGCTTTGCCGACGATTGCAAACGCTAAAGATGGCGTTTTGTATTACTGCCTTGCTGAAAATATCCTTTGCACACCTTATGGTGTTGGCGCTGCCCGCGATTGGAAGCAGATTAATAAGCAAAAGACATTGAGCGAGACCATTGGAACAATGTCATTTACTGCTGTTGCAGCCACAGATGGCGCAAATATGACCATCAAGATGACCAGCGGTGGAGAAACGAAAGAGGCTTCTCTTGGTGTTGCAGGTGGAGAGAATGTTAAGGTTAGTGTTGCGGATAAGAAGGTAACTATCGGTGCTAAAGATACCACTGTTACTGGCGCTATTGCTGTTGGTGCTCGTGAAGCTGGTGGAGCCGCTATCACTTTGACTAACACGACCGGTGGCACAGCAGCTGATGGTACTGCTTTGTCTGGCACTGCTACTGGTGGCACGATTGGTATTACTGGTTCTGGTGCGAAAGTTTCTCAGGCCGATAACGTTATTACTGTTGACAGTAAAGTAACTGTTGCTAATGCGTTTGCTGAGAATGGTGCTTTTACAACTAAGGTTACTCACGCAGATAACTCTACTGCTACTTCAACGGCTATCACGCCAAAAGTTAAGTATGGCGCGGATGGTGCTAAAGAAGCTGTCTTCGCGAGTGGCACTGCGACTCTTGATGTTTATAGCAAGGGCGAAGTGGATACCGCCATTGATGCAAAATTAAAAGCTGCTAATGCGATGACCTTTAAGGGTACAATGGGTGCTACTGGAGCTACTGTTAAGGAACTTCCTACTACAGCATCACTTGGTGACACTTACATTGTTAACGATAATGGCACCTATAACTACAAGGCAGTGGGTGCAACTTCAGCGACTGCTCAGGCTTGCCGTATTGGCGATATGTTTATTGCTGGTCCTGGCGAAGAGGGCGCTGATGGTCTATTAAAGACAGTGGTTTGGACCTATGTGCCAGCTGGCGATGATGATCTGCCTGTTGTTTCTGCTACGGCTACTACCTCTAATATCATCTTTAAGAGCACTTTGGGCAATCAAACGTCTACTGTTGGCACAGTCGCTGTTGGCGATGGAATGAAGGCTACTGCTTCAGGCACGACATTTACTATTGCTCACGGTGATGTGGTAACTGCTGATCCTACTACTGGCACGGCTGTAGCTCAAACTGCTGGTGCTGCGAAGACCACTTATACAGCAATTACTGGCATAACCATTGAGAACGGTCACGTAACTGGCTATGAAACGACAGAATTAACAGTTGTTGATACCGCTTTAGCGAGCGCAAGTTTGACAACTGCTGCTGTAGCAAATGGTGGTGCTACAGTTACCTTAAACGTAAAAGATACTGCCAATAATAGCAAGGGCAATGCTATTACGGTTAAGGCTTCTGGCAATTCAGCAGCTTATGTATCTGTTGATGAGAGCAAAGCAATTGTGATCGACACCGTTTGGGGAACATTTTAATTAAATAAAAATTATGGGCGGATTTTACAAAATCCGCCCTATTTTTTTTGAGAGGAAGGAGATATAGATATGGCAATTAGTAAAGATGCTTTTACACCAAATCGTGGCACGCAAGATTAGATTATTAAAGCTGCGATTGAAAATGGCAATATTTATTTTTCAAAAGACACAAATCAAATCTTTTGCGACATTGATGGCGAACGGCATACAATGAGCCATGATGGAGTGCGCTTTTTGTATGGACATGCTAGTTCAGAAGATATTGGTGTAGACACTATTAATGAAAAATATACTATTCCAAAATCAAAAATTAACGCCTCTCCTTATCCACACTATGAACTTGATATGATTATTGTGAATATCCCGGATAGCACTTTTTATCGTATTAATGAAATAACAGATAAAGATGTTGTTTGTTCAAAAATTCTTGTATCTGGCAGTGGCGGCGGTGGAGGTAGTGATGACAAGGTTCGTTTAATGGCGATTCCTGATCCAGCAACAAAAACTGCGGGCTTTAACGGCAGCTATAGATATGGCGCCAATATTAGTGCAATTTTTAAAGTGCGTGATCCATTGAATTTACTTCCAACTGTCAACTATAAAGTTGAATATAGTGAGAAAAAAGGAGCACCAGTTTTAAAAACGGAAGGCCCATATCCGGCGATTGTTGGAGAAGAATTTACTATTACTCTTGATGGCTCTATTTTATAGCCAGGTCAAGGTAAAAATTATGTAAAAATTATTGTTACTCCGAGTGATGGCCGTGAAGAGTCATTTTTGGAATATGATGGTTTTACAATCTTTGACGTAACATTCCAACCAACTACAGCATGGGATGACCTGCTAAAGTCTGTTATTACTAGCACTCGTGCAGATTTTAATTTTACATTTAATGTTAGCGCAAATATGAAAGCTGACGAAATGAAAATTTCTCGTGAGTATATTTTTGATGATATTTATCCTTATAAACCAGATAATATTATCAGCAATCTTGGAGCAAATCAAGATAATTTATTACCGTTTATTCTTGATACAGGATTAGCACAAAGTGGACATAGAGTTCGTGTTAAAGCAATTATGTCATATAAGGGAATGCTCGAAGGTGGAGAAATTACTTTATTTGATTAGACATATAGCTTCGGTTATTACAAGGGTGCAGATGCTCCTGTTATTTGGATTGATAACCCGCACGGAGATGAAGTGCTTAATTATACAATAATTAAGTTAAAATATATTGTTTATGATCCAAAAAATCCTACAAGTGCAGAAGTTCAATTATACACCAATAGTAAATTGGCAAGAACAGATACTTTTAATGCGAATGAAAAAGCATGGTCAGAGTGGCAGATTGTTGACTATGAGGTTAATACTTTAAATACCTTTATGGTCTCTTGTCGTGATGCTCACGAAGAAGTTAGTATTACTGTTAAAGATAATACTGCAATTAATCTTGACCCAGAAAAGAACGGTTGTGCTTTATTCTTAAGCGCAGCAGGACGTTCAAATAAAGAATCTGCTCTTAATAGAGCGCAATGGAATAATAAAATTACAACCGCAGTAACGGGCGTAAAAGTGGGCGAAGTTGAATTACGTAACTTTAACTGGGCAACGAATGGTTGGATTAATTTACGGGATTATGATTCAAGCGATGAAGACGCATAGGTATTACGTGTTAATAATGGTGCAGAAGTTCGCATTCCTTTGGAAGCAATGAACAATGCAATGGCGCAAGCAAGAACTTATGAATTTGATTTTAAAGTGCGTAATGCTACAAACTATTCACGTTTAGTTAAATATACTGCAGTTAAAGCTCCAACAGATGATGACCCAAATAGAGAAACAATTTCAAAAGAAATTATTACCGATGGCACTGGTACATTCTTGTCTTATTATGGCAATAACAAAGGCATTATGTTAGGAACACAAGAAGCATTTTTTGCTATTGGTAAAACTTCAGTATTGAACGTGCGTTATACCGATAATGAGCGTGTTAAAATTTCATTTGCTGTTGACCCAAATGGCGTAGATGTTGGCAAAAAATTTGGAATGATTTATGTTTATGTCAATAGTGTATTAACTGGTGTTTATAATTTTGATAAGGACATAAATTTTGAAAATTCTGCGAATTAGATTATAATTAATTCTAACTATTGCGATGTTGATTTATACAGTATTCGTGTATATAATACATTTTTAAACTATGATCAAATTACACAAAACTGGGTTGGTGATGCAACTGGATTAGAAGAAAAAATGAATCGTTATAATCGAAATCAAGCAATTCTTGATAAAATTACTCGTAAAGATATTGATTTTACTGCCGCTATGCAGAGTGGTTTAATTCCAATAATGGTAATTAAAACATATGATATGCGCAACAGTTCTCCAAAAATTGATAAATTGGATGATAAATTGCCATATAGTAAAATCGAAAAACGTGCAGTTGATGTGAGATTCTATAATCCAGCTAATACAAAAATGAATTTCCATGCGCAAAATATTATATGTCAAGTGCAAGGAACGTCCTCAGAAGGATACCCACGTCGTAATTTCAAAATTAAATTAAAGCAAGGCGATGATCAATTAGCTACTATTCGTCCATTTAAATTTGAAACATGGGATGGACTTGATTCAACCAAAGATCAATATTATGATGACGCTGAACACACAAAAACAGATTATATTTCTTCTACAAGCAGTAAAGGTAAATATAATTTATTTGATTCTATTGCGCAAGGAAATAAAGAGTCTACATTTTGTTTAAAAGCAGATTTTATGGATAGTTCTAGCACACATAATACTTGTCTTGCGAATTTAATTCAAAATTTAAGTAAAGATTACGGTTCAGAATATGATATTCAACATCCTTTGATTAAAGACTTTGGTATTAAGGCTTCTGATTATAGTTATCTAAGAACTACAGTATATGGTTTTCCAATGATTATTTTCCATGAAAATAGCAAAGGAGAATATGAATATATTGGTAAATATAACTTTAACTTAGATAAATCAGATACTGATACTTTTGGCTTTAGTAATGAAAATCTTAATAAATTTACAGAACATAAAGAAGGCGTACAAGTATCATTACCATATACTGCTAAAATGTGTGCTCGTTTAGATGAAGCATTGCAAGGAACAATTACTAGCGATGGTGCATTAAACTGTGTACAATATTGGACTGGTAATACCGCCACGCTGGTTAAGTAGTTTGCTGAGTACCAAGCTTCCAAGACTAAAGGATATGTAGGTTCAATTCCTCCAAAAGCGCAAACAGCTGTAAAGCCTCTGAAGTGGAAAAATTCAACTATTATGAATCCCACGACTAGTGGCGAAAGGCAAATGGATACTTTTGCCAAGTCTTTTGATGCTGGTTTATATGTTTGGCAGTATCAGGCTAATGGAACTTGGTCAGTATTTAAAGGATAGGGAACGATTCCAGAATCTGGCGATGTTCAGCCTGATGGTGAAGCATTAGATACTGGTATTACAGTTACGGCTTTAAGTACAACAACTTCAGGATACGAAAATTATGATTTTACAACCGGCACCGCAGCGTATATTACTTCTAAATATAATATTGAATTTGAAGTATATGATTCTGCAAAATTAGTAGAAGGCACTCAATTTTATTTGTTAGTTACTGAAGAAATTACTTACCCTTATTCATATACTGAAGAGGGCGGTATTTCTGAAGCCGCGAAACCATTTAAAGAAGTTGCCGAATGTTGGGAATTTACTGATAACCAAGCAGGCATGGGTAAATTCTAGATACCGAAGGATGCAGATCCAAACGAACCATTTTATACTCTTGTTACAGCGGCCAATGGCTTAAATAGATTTTTAGCATCTAAATCTTTTGAAATGCGCTATTTACCAAGTGATATAAATATTATTGATGAATATAACAATCGCCCAAATGATATTTTGGCGGTGAACGAACAATATAAGAGTGATTATAAGAATCTTGAAAAAGTATGGACTTGGACAGCTTCTACTGATACAAAAGCTGCTACAAATGCACCACTTGAACACGCCGTTTATGAAGTCAGTATTGCGCCAAGCACAAGAGATAAGTCTTATTATATTGCAAATCCTGATGTTGTATATTATGTAAAAGAAGGAAATGAATATAAAGTACGTGAAGTTAAGCATATCCTAAAGGCTGCTTATTCAACATCAAGTCCTGCAAGTTCTGACCCATCTTTTACCGATGATGGTACCAAATTAATTAATTTTATTAAAGCTTAGCTCGCTGCTGCGGCAGGAAAAGACGTATCTGAGATCAAAATAACAGAAGTCATTGCTTTATATACATTTAATAAAAAAGACGATAATTGGTATTATGGTAATACCATAGTTAATTTAGATGAAATTGGAGTGAATGTGCCTGCTGATTTTGCTAAGACAGAAATGAATTTCTCCATAGACGATTATTATCAAGGATTCCAAGAAACAAATGTAATTTTGTATGAAAAATTTGAAACTGATAATGCACGTTATCGTTTGAGCAAATTTAAAACTGAATTTGATCAACATTGGGATAAAGCATATTGTTTATTCTATTTTGTTTTGACCGAGTTTTTACTGTTATATGACTCTCGTCAAAAGAATATGATGATTGCATCTTGGGGACCGAGAACTCAAACTATCTCTGACACGAATGTAATTCCTGGAGATTATATCTGGTATCCAATTTTCTATGATATGGATACACAACTTGGTATTAACAATTCTGGACAAGTGTATTGGGATTACGACGTAGATGCCACTCCATTAGCTGGCGGCGACTCTATCTTCTCTGGCAATGGTAGCACACTATGGGATAACTTCTTCTCTTGTTTCTATCCAGAGATTCAATAGATGTATAGATTATTGCGCAAAGGTATTTTCCAATATGATATTTTAACTAATTATTATGACACAGACGGCTCTGATAAGTGGTCTGAGACAATGAAAAATATTGATGCTGACTTTAAATATATCGCTCCTGCATCTAAAGAGCGTGGATATATTGATTTAAATGGTAAGGAACATGAAGAAGTCGGTGAAAAATATTTTTATTGTTTACAGGGCGACAGAAAATTAAATCGTGATGCTTTCTTGCGTAATCGTTTTAATTATATTGACTCTGAATGGTTAGCTTATTCATATGACCCAGCTACTATTGGTAGTCAGATAAAAATGAGATATAATTTAAACGATTCAACAAATACCTCTGGTTTGGTGTCCAATTTACGTTCTAATGCCAGATTTAAAATTTTACCATACTTGTCTCAATATGTTTCTGTTGTTTATGATAAAAATGCCACAACGCCTATAGCATTTAAACTAAGTGATGGAAAACCTGTTGAGCCAATCCCACCGACAAATGTTGCGAATCAAGAGACTGGCACTGTAGCATTGTCTCAGCAATTGGCATATATCCGTGGACCAGAATATCTATCAAGTCTTGGTGATTTGAGTTTAAAATATCTTAATGAATTTGACTGTAGCCCAGCATATAGGTTAAGAGAATTATAGCTCGGCAATGAAACTGATGGATATTATAATAGAGGAATGAGCACAACAGACTTGGTTATTGGTGGCGGATTAAAAGATACTAATGGCGGAAAAGGTTTGCTGTCACTTATTGACCTAACCAATTTAAATGAACTTGCTGGCTCAATTGATTTAAGCGGTTGTTTGAAACTAGAAGTCTTTAAAGCTCTTGGCACAAAAGTCCCAAGTATTAGTTTTGCCAATGGTAACATTTTAAAACGAGTATATTTGCCAAATACCATTAACAATTTAACATTGTTACAACCACTATTACTTACTAAATTAATTACATCTAAAGATAATGCAAAAGACAATGTAGATGGCAATATTGGTTTATATGTTCAAGATTTAACAGACAAATTAGATAATCCAAATGATACTTCAATTAAATGCCTTATTGATAAATTATATATTTCAAATGATAGAATGAGTTTTGAATCTTATAAGATTTTTAATTTCTTATATCAAGTAAAGAAAAATATAATTTCTGGAGATATTGTATATACAGATACAGCGACCATGAATGATAAATTATTATCAATTCGCTTAGAAAATGTTGACTGGTCTGAATATACTGCGATTGATCCAAGTCAAGGATATAGCTCTACAACAATTACTAATTATTATAAGAAATTACCAAATAATACTTATGAACAATTAACTGCTGCATATACCGCCGCGCAGTGGAATGCAGAAAAATATGATGGAGTTTTGTATTATAAAGACACGGAAATTATCAATCCAATCACTAATCTTGATTTCTTTACTCAAGTTTGTGAATAGTTTGATGATGATGTGGCATATCCAAACAAAACAAACTTCTATTTTAGAGATATTTACGATGATATAACTGACCCATAGAAAAAAGTTATACCATTAATCTCTGGTCATATTCACGTCAATAATGATGTCTCTCATCCTATTGATGAAGAACAAATTACCAATTATTATAATGCCTTAGAGCATTTCCCGAAACTTGAAATTACTGCCAATTATATTACAGAATCTTATCGTGCAACATTTGTTGAATATTTGGAGGCCGATGAGAATAATGCTCGTAAAGTATTATATACACAAAAAGTTTCTAAAACCGCTCCAACGAATAAAGTTACATATTATGGTGAAACGCCATCAAGAAATCACAGAGATTTCCAAGGATGGATGATTGTCGTTAAGGATACTGAAACAGCGGGAGATTATTAGATCCGTGAAAGCGATGTGCGTAAAGCTGGCTCTGTATTAAGCGCATCCGATGTTGCAACTAAGAAAGTGTATTCTACAACTGGATTAGTTGGTTTAAATCTGGCCGATTATTCTAATGGAGTTACTTTTGTTGCGATTTATACAATTCATCAATATCCGGTCTATTTCTATGAATATGATTATCAAACTGTATTTAAAGATTAGCCGGTTATGATTAATTCTGGCGAATATATGCACGCACCAGAAGGTCGTCCATATAAGCCAATTGAGGGCGCTGGCACGTTATATAAGTGCTATAAATTTATTGGATGGACAAATTCAACAAGCGGTAGCACGCCATTAGATATTACTCGTATTAGAGTGCAATCTGAAATGCGTATGTATCCATTATTTGAAGAAGACTCGGTTTATAATAATCCATTAACTGTTGATGAATTATTATACAGCTGGGACACTGTTCAAAAAGGATGGTATGTTGGAATTAAACAAGATGTTGTTGGAAAAACGGCAAAAATCTGTTTCCCAAATACTTTAACTGCCGATGGACACGAAAATGGCCCGGTTATTGGGGTTATGGGAAAAACTCCACAAGATGGTTCATCTAATACAAATGGCCTATTCCAAAATCCTAATATTACACACGTATTCTTCCAAGGTATGCCTGGATAGGATGATGAACGAACTTGTTATCTTGTGGCAATTAAAGAGAGCGCTTTTTAGGCTATTGATGGAGAAGGAAGCAATTTAATTTATGTTGATTTACCGACAACGCTTACTTCTATCGGTAATTCAGCATTTGCTTTCTGTAATTTATCAATGATTTCAGAGCTACCGACATTTGCAGGATTAGGCAATAATAAAATTCCAATGGAAAGTGCCTTTATTAATGCCGCACACGTTGGACCAATTGATGAGTGGCCAAACACTTTAGTATTGTCTGGAAATATCGCTTATATTGGAAGTCGTATTTTTAGTCAGGCAGGTTGGTCTAACTATATTATTGGTTCAAAACAAGCCCCATTAACGCAAGAAATTTACCAATTATATGTAGAAAATAATACCATTATTTGGAATGACAGACCTTCTGGAATTGATTATTATCTGCCAACAAAAATTACAATTTATGCTTCTAAGAATTTGGATGCAGCACAAGTTAAGGCAACATTTGAGTCTAAAGTTGGTTCATTTGAAACAAATTATCCAAGTGGCAACTTAGTAGAAGTCATTTAGTAAGGAGGAACTTGAATGACTAGATATGATTTATATCGCTATCTTGGTGTAAACGGGGTTATTGAAAGCCCCGTTTACATTGATGGAATTTATTGTATAAAATTATGTAAATTAGTTGCTTCGTCAGGGCATCTTCTTACTAATGGAATTGAACGTGTTTAGACAATTACAATTCCAGTAGCTGAAGCAGAAAACTGGAAAGAAGTAGAAGCATAATGGGCATAATTGTATAATAAAAATTAATGGTTTTTTATATCTTATAGGACTTGGCGGGGTTCTTATGAACCCCGCTTATTTTGGAGGTTAATATGGCACGAATAGATGTATTATCAAATAATGAAGTGCTGCTTAAAAATTTTCAAATTGCCGGTCAAGAAATTAGCAATATTGATGTTTATTTTCCGCGAAAAGGAAAATGGCAAATTTTTTTAGTAGCAGAAAGTAAAAATGGATTAACGGAAATTATTGAATTTATTGATGTCGGCAATTATTCCTATAAAGCATCTTTAGATTATCCAATTAGAATTAAAGATGAATCTGTATGCGGGCAGCTTCTTTGTATTGATTGTGAGACGCATACACATTTCTATACAGGAACATTTCATGCTGTATTAACAGCCGATAAATTTGAACTTGCTCGACAAACTTATTTAGTTAAAGAGTTTGGTTCAAAAATTGAAGGTTATTATAAATGTATTGTTCAATTAATGGAACAATTATTTAAAGAGAAAGGGGAAAAAGAATAATGCGAGTTTATTTAGATCCCAATAATGCCGAATTAAAGGCTAAATATGATTAGCTATTCGCGCAAATTGCAGCTGATACAAGTAAGACTGTTGTTGATTTGCCTACATATTTTGATGCTCTTGAAAATATTAAAACTGGCAGTCAGAAATATAAATATTTTAGAATCCCATTAGATGAGCCTTGTTTTACAATTAATATGTCAACAAGAGCGATTTCTGTTCCGAAAGATTTTGCCACCTATGGACTTGGCGTAAAAGGTGACACTCGTGCTGAAATTGTTTTCTTTGAAAGTGATCGTTTCTTTGATCAGGTTGATCTAAAATCAACAAATTGCTGGATTCAATGGGTTAATACTTCCACGCAAGCAAAAGGCAATAGCCAAAGTGTTTATATGGACGCTACGGAAGATAAATTGTTGTTCGGCTGGGTTATTACAGAAGCAATGACAAGCGGCGCAGGCAATATTGAATTTGCCGTGCGTTGGTTTACAACCGATGATAGTGGCAATGTTTCTTATAGTGTTAGCACGCAGAAGGCAACTTGCTCCATTAAGTCCTCTCTTGATTTAGATGTTAAAGATTTACAACCAGAATTAGATATTGAAAATATTTTGATAAATCGTCCAAAATATTCTGGTGTTATCAACTCTCTTGATGGTAGCGCGGCAGTTATTACAACGAATCTTACTGCTGGTGAATATAATTTGGCACGTCCAGAAGAAGATAATACAGAATTATGGGATGCTTATCAAGCGGCAGCCGATGATTTATCTGCGGACTTGGTAACTACAGATACATCTGGTAAGAAAGTTCATGACGGTGTATATAAATTTGAAGTTGCGGCAAAAACCCCAACAGAAGGCAGCGAGCTTAAATACCAGTGGTTTGATGGTAGTAAACAACTTAATGGAGAAATAAAAGCAGATTATATTGCTCATAAAGCCGGCAATTACTATGTAAAAATTGGATGCACTGAAAAAAATGGTGGAGCAGGAACTCGTTATATTAATAGTAATACTGTAACTATTCCTGCGGCGAAAGATATTAAATTTGGCGCAGATTATAATTTCCCAACTTTTGCTTGGTATTATTCCGAAGATGATAAAGCGAGTAAGAATATTACCTTTAATTGCGCTGTTGTTGATAAAGAGACTGGTAAATTACCGAATGGTAAAGTTACTTATACTTTCTCTAAACGTGATGAAAATGGTGGCGGTGAAAGTACAGTTATTGAAAATGGTAATATGGCAACATACAAATTTGATGAAGCATTTGAAGGTTATTTATCTTGCTCAGCTTAGAATAGAGTAAATAACACTGTCAGTGATAAGCTAACAGTAGATAATGAATGCTACATTAGAATGTATCCTATTCAATTGCCGCAACCAACTTTAGCACTTGGTGGAGATAATACTCAACTAATTGCCACTGTTGAAAGCACTGAACCAAAATGGGCAATTAGTATGAAACACAAGTCTGAATTTAAATATAGTTGGAGTGTTTCTAAGAACAATGAGCAACAGATGCCTGGACTTTTGACAGAAACTGGTAATATTGCTGATTTGACAAAACTACCAAAGCCATCTGTGGCAGGCACATAGATCCAGTATTCTATTAGTTGCAATGTTAAGCATATCGTTACTCCGCCAAAGGGTAGCGCAATGACTGAACAGGCTTCATTTGCCGCACTTAGTAATACTTTCTCTGTCCTTGTAGATGATAAGGGTAATATTACTCCAGCTTAATAAAGGAGGGCGTAATCAATGCCAGATAATAATAAATGGTTTGATACGCTAAAAAATCTGCAAGATACTATTACAGAAATTTTAAATATTCCAGACCCTGACGGGAACAGACATTATATTGATGTTGATTTGTCGAAGAGGGAAGTCAAACTTCCCTCTTCCTATTATGCAGATTTTTTAGATGTTTAGAATGACCACCTTGCCGCAGAAATTTGGTTTCGGATGGATAGATACTTTGAAGATGTAGATTTGTCTAAAACCACTTGTGTAATTGAGTATATTAATGCGGCAGGTGAAGGTCGTATTTGTCCAGTATTAAGTATTGATACAACTACTTTCAATGGACAATTAGGCGTTTGCTGGCAAGTTGGGCGAGAAGCCACTAAACAAGCTGGCAAAATTAAATTTGTTTTACATTTTTATAATATTGTATAGAATAGCAATGGTGATTTTGTTTATTCATATAGTTTAAGCACTCGCCCGTGTGAGGCGATGATTTTAAAAAGTCTTGATAAAACAGTTTCTTTAGATAAAGCATATGATTATTCTGCCGAAATTATGAATGAAATTTATGGCAGATTAAGTGCTGTTGAACAAAAAGCTGTTTTATGGAGAGATTTAGAAGATTAAGATTTGTTGGGAGGGCTGAAGATTGGCTCTTTTTAAAATTTTACAAGGCGTGGCAGAAAATTTGCCAAGTAAGAAAACTGAAGGTTATTGTTATGTAACTACAGATGAAGGCAAATTCTATATAGATATTACTGGGACAAAAAGAATTTGCTTAAATGCTGCAATAGCAGATAAAATTGCTCATTCATTATCTATTAATGGTAAGTCTTTTGATGGTTCTGAAGCAGTTGATGTTGGAATTATTGGATCAGCCTATGGTGGTTCTGGCTGTGCGACTTTAAATGCGTCAGCAGATGCGTTCATTGGCGCTCTTCCAACTGGATCTGATACTCCTATCGGCACAGATTATTATGTAAGTTAGGTCGTTGGTGGAGGTACTTCTTATTATCGAAGACCAATAAGTGCTTTATGGAACTATATGAAGGGTGAAAGCGATAAAGTATATCTTCCTTTGACAGGAGGTGCAATTACTGGTGCGCTTGCAGTAAATAAAGAATTATATAGTAATGCCGCGATCATTTCGAAAAGGAACAGTTGTCCACAATTTATACTTCAAAATGCAAATGGGGCACAATTAGGAACTTTTTATTCAACATCATCAAATGGAAGTTATGATAATGTAGCAATTGCTGTAAATAAGAATGGCTCTTCTATTGCTTACTTTACTTTTAAAAATGATGGAATTTTTATTGCACCAAGTGATATAATTTCTAATGGCGGAATATTAAAATCTTCCAAAGATAACCAGCCTTCTGTTGCTCTTACAAATGCAAATGGCACTTGGTTAGCAAATCTGGTCGCAGAAACGACTGATGGAAGTTATGGAAATGTATTGTTAACTGTTAACAATAGCGCAACAGAAAGTAAGTCATTCACTTTTAGTAATCAAGGCAACTTCTGTGCGCCGAATATGATTTATAGCTCATTGTTTGCTGTGCAATCAAACAATAATCCACAACTGATGCTACAAAATGCAAGTGGAGCACCTTTAGGAATGCTATATATGAACACTACTACAGGTGACTATTCAAGTGCTTACTTGCGTGTTTATTCTTCTACATCAGCTTATTCTACATTCAATTTCGGCAATGATGGCAAGCTATCTTGTGGCAGCCTTGCTTTAGCCACAGCTTTATCAATTTCTTCTGGTGGTACTGGTGCAACCACAGCAGCCGATGCTCTTATTAATTTAAATGGTAATGCAGCAAAAGGTTCAGCCACAGTTCCTGTTTACTGGACAGGCTCAGCTTGGGCAACTATTACCTCTTATAGTGGAAAAGCATCAACGGCAGGAACAGCCGATAAAGTAGCTAACGCTTTGTCAATTAATGGTAAAACATATAATGGTTCTGCCGCAATTGATGTCGGTGTAATTGGCGCTGCTTATGGTGGTTCTGGTAAAACAACATTGCAAGATTCTGCAAATACATATTTAGATGCTCTTCCAATTTGGGTTGCCGATCCAACGGATGATACTTATTTTATTAGACAGGATACTGCTGGAGCTTTGAGTTATGGTAAAGTAAAATTTAATACAGTATATAACTATATTAAAGGCAAAACTGATACGTTATATTTACCATTATCAGGTGGCACTTTAACTGGTTCAGTTACAGGAAAAACAAAAAGCGGTTCTTGGATTATTATGTCACACGATGGCGCTTTTAATATGAGTACTGCTCCAGCTGCTTCAAGCGCAGCCTCAGTCGTTACAGCAAAAACTTAGGATGGTAGCTGGGGTATTGGTACTTTAAATGGAGATAATAGTTTATATTTTGTATATGGCACTGACGCCAATTATAGCGCAGGCACAAATAAAACAGTTAATAATGTTCGTATTTCTAATGCTGGCGGAGTATATGGTGCTGTTTGGAATGACTATGCTGAATTTAGAGTTTCTGCGGAGCAAGTAATGCCAGGACAAGTTGTTTATTCAGACAATCGTGGAGAATTACATAAGACAACTGAACGGCTTCAAGCGTTTGAGGGCGTAGTTTCTGACACTTTTGGTTTTGCGATTGGTGAAACCGATAAGGCCAAAACGCCACTTGCTGTTGCTGGACGTATTCTTGTATATCCTGACGAAGATAGATATACTTTCCATGCTGGCGATGCTGTATGCACAGGTAAATTTGGCACGGTTTCTAAAATGACTCGTGAAGAAATTATTGCTTATCCAGATCGTATTGTTGGAATTGTATCAGAAATTCCAGAATATGAGACTTGGGGCAGCGGCGATGTGCCAGTTTATAATAGAATTTGGATTCGAGTAAAATAAAAAAATTCCAGAGTTATTGACTTGACTCTGGAATTTTTTTTTGATATAATATACATATCAGAAGAAAGGGTGTGACATATGGCAGACAGAATCTTGGCAGAACAATATAATGCCATAAAGACTAAAATTTGGTCTTTTTAGGACACTCTTGGATAGACCAGGTGGTCCACAGATTAGGCATCTGCTGGTTAGATAATGAGTGCATCTGGAATTAACAGTTTGGGTGCAAAAATTACAGAGCTGGCAGATTATGTAAATACAGGATGTAGCTCTCATTATACAACAAGAAATTAGGCGAGAGATTCATCTTATAATAATTCAATTAATGCCACTTATAATAGCGGCAAATATAGTGGATATAATAGTACATATAATAAAAATTAGAGTTCTTATGCTGGCAAGCCGTTAAACCCACAATCAGTTAAAGAAAGTCAAAATACTGGCTCAACCGGGAATGATGTGCATCCGAATGATACAAACTATTATCATTATACAGAAATTGGCGAAGGATGGACACTTGGTAATACATATAATGATGATTCAAATTGGGACACTGTGCGTTATGAATATGGATGTTATAGCAGAGATACTGCTCAATATTACGCTAGAGACACATCTGTAAAAGTTGCTTATAAATCTACATAGTATGATACCAGGTATACAAGCTATAGATCATCTCGAGATGCAGCTTATGACTATGCTAATTTTATGACTTATAATGCTGGTGATCATGCAGCCAATAAAGCTGGTTATAAGAATGCAAATTGGACAAGTTATAATACAACATATAAAGCAACAGATAGAGATGGTCATCATTCAACTTGGTTATCTGCGAATAAGATGTCGGATTATACAACCTACCATGCTACATAGCATTCTGGTGAAAAAGGTAGCCACTATATCACATTTAATTCATCTCAGTATGCTACTTATAATAGTGCTTTGTGTAATACTAAAAATGCACATTTACTATCTAATCATTCAACTTATGATAGCGCAGCATACGTATCCTATGATTATTCTTATAATGGAGCAAATCATGGTACATATAAAAGTGGTTATAAAAGCACGAATTTAGAATCGAACCATTCTACAAATTATGGTACAAGAAATACTACTTATAAAAGCGGCTACAAGAGCACTGCTAAAATTATGTATAAATCATCAACATAAGGAGGAAGATTAATGGCTTTTACTCAATTAGTAAAAGGGGAATTGATTAAATATCTTCCTCTTTCGGAAATGGACACAGAAATTTAGCGTTAGATTGATGCACACTGTCCAAGTCATTATATTACATATTATTATACTGATTATAGCACATATAAATCAGGTAATTATATTACATATAATAGCACTCATGATGCAACTTACAAATCAGGCAATTATACAACATATAAAACAACTCAATATAGCAGTTGGAATGGTGGTAATCGCAATACTGTAAATAAAAGTCGTGATACGGGATATAGAGCAACTAATGACACGACAGTATATGCATCTGCTAATGCAGGCTATAAATCAGCAGATTATAGTACTTATAATGGATCTAAATTTATTACATATAAAGGTGGATATTATACAGCTGATAATGAAACCTATGATGGATCGCATTTAACTTCATATAATGGTTCTTATAATACGCATTATAGCGGATATCACAGTAGTTATGATGCAACAAAAAATAGTTCATATAAGGGCACAGATAAATCTACTCATTATAATGGACAATACTCAACTGATTATGGCACAAATGATGCAGCAAAGTATGCTGGATATTTGTCTGGGCATAAGTCGACTTATTATGATTCTCGTAATGTAGTTTAGAATGCAACCTATAATGCTGGCTATAAAACTTCTAATAACGCCAGCAATAGATCTGCTTATCGTGGAACATATGATTCTGGGCAGAATTATTCTCAACATGCTACATATGATAGTAGTAAATATGGTGGATATTATTCAAGCCGTTGCGTGCAGTATGGAACATATCATGGGACGTATCATACTTCATACAAAGGCACATATTATAGTAGTAAAAAATAAATAAGAGGAGGAAAAGGAGTTTGGACTTTTTAGAAGAAAGTTTAAAAGAAATTGCCGGTATTTCTATTCATTTTTCAAGTGATTGCAATATGGCATGTAAATATTGTTATATTGAAAAAGATAAGAAATGTATGGCCTCTTATAATAGAGACATTAGATAGGCTCTTGAAGATGGATCATTTGCGGCGATTATTGAAGAAAAAATGAAAAACAATCGTGAACAAATTGAAGATTTAAGTCTTTGGGGCGCTGAACCTACAATTAATAGTAAATTATTTAAAAATTTTATTTATGAATTATTAGACTATTTCCCTAATGTTAATAGTTTAATGTTTTCTACAAATGCTTTATTAGGTGCGGAATTAATTTATAATGATTTTTTTATTCCGCTTTTAGAATATTCAGAAAAAAATAAGAGACGCCTTACGTTTAAACTTTAGCTAAGTCTGGATGGACCGCCTGAATTTAATGATGAGTCTCGCCATGAAGGAGCAACAGCGCACACTTTAGAAACGATGTATCTCATTCTTGATAAAATGCCTTCTCATTGCGACTATTTTACTCTTGAAATTTCAACAAAAGCCACACTTGATGTCTCGTATATGAGGAAAATGATTGATGGCGGTATTGAAAAATTCCAATGGTATTATGATTTTATTAATAATGTAACTGAAAAGGCGTTAGAAAAATGTAAAGATAAACCATCTATTATTTGTGCTATTGGCGGTCCGCCCACGTTGGTTGACCCTGGCTATCACACTGTAGATGATGGCAAAACTTTAGCTAAATGGATTTCTATGTTGCAATATGTCGATAGAAGTAAACATAAAGGATTATGCGGCCCATTATTTGTGCAACCTCTGATGGGAATTGAAAGTATTATTGGTTCCAATAATCCATTAGTAGATAGTATTAATTGCTATTCATGTAGCGCAAGCAAAAATAATATTTCAATAGACCATAATGGAGTATTGTATACTTGCAATAGATTGTGCAGAAATGCGGCGATGCCTATTGAATATTAGATAAAATCTTCAATGCAAAGCAATACAACGATGGGCAATATGCCAGATAAAAAGTGGTTAAAACATACTTGGGGTTCATTTAGTTTTCACGACAATGTAAAGGCAAGATTTTTATTTGCTCAAGCACAAATGATCACACTTGCCGCAGTCGGCCAAATTGAACCTATTTATATGCACGACGAAGATGCACAAAAAATGTTATATTTTTCACTTATTGGTTTAATGTGTCATATTGGCGCAGAAGAAGATTATACACAAAATGTTTATTTACTTCCTTTCAGTTATTATCGATATTTAGGTAATGGGGCACTTGAAGAGTTGATTAAGTATTATAAGTTAGAAGTATTAAGGGGGAATATGCGTCCATGGAAAATTGTAATGTAAATCAAAGTGGTATGGAGCAATACCAGGCAGAAAATCAAGCTGTGGGCGAATATATTCTTCAAAAGTATTTCTTTGATGATTTTAAAGTTGGGGCAAAAAATGAGTTTGGGAAAAATATGGAAATTATTGTTTCCCCTCGTTGTAATCTTGGTTGTAAGTATTGTTATGTTCATAGATACAGAAAAGAAATTTTTGATGAAAGTGTATTTGATGAAAAACTCACAATCGACCATTTAAAATTATTATTAAAATGGTTGGAAAAGAATGAATATGCGCCAAACATTGAGATTTTTTCTGGTGAATTATTAAGCCAAGAAGTTGGTTATCAAGTTCTTGAAACTTTATATGAACATTTTAAAAATACAAATCCAGAATTAAAACCAAAGGTTATTACAATCCCAACCAATTTTACTTTTGTTTGCTCAGAAGAAGCAACTAAACGAGTTGAAGATATACGAGAAAAATTGCGTAGTATTAATATCGAACTTGGGTTAAGCGCAAGTTTTGATGGTAAGTATATGGAAGAAAATCGTCCTTATATCCATGATTTGGATGTTGATCTTGGTGGTGGAGTAAGAGATGATAGCTATTATGAGAAATGTTTCCAATACGCAAAAGAAACTTGTACAGGTTTTCATCCAATGGTTTATAGTAAGAATATAAAAAATTGGATTAAAAATTTCGATTGGTTCCAAGAAAAAATGGCAGAATATGATATTCCTTGGGAAACAATTTATTTGTTACAAGTTAGAAATGAAGAGTGGAAACAAGAAGATGTATGGGAATTACAGAAATTTATTCGTCATCTTTATGCTTTTGTTTGGGAGAAGTGCGAACACAATCCCTATCAAATGGTAGATTTTATCCTAAAGGGTGGTGGCTTTAATCTTTTGGCTGAACCTTTTAGTAGCACAGGACGCGGATTAACTTGCGGCATTCAAAGCCAGTTTACTGTTAGACTTAGTGACTTAATGTTATATCCGTGTCACCGCACCGGCTATAAAGATTTCTATTTTGGGCAATTGGTAGAAGATGATGAAAAGATTTTAAAATTTAAAAACATTAATGCCGAATTATTGAGTGCTACCTATTTTGCACATAAAGAAGCGTTCCCATACTGCGCTAATTGCGCAATTAGACACTGCTGTGTCGGTACTTGTCTTGGTGCGCAATACGAAGCGACTCGTAATTTATTTGTACCAATTCCATCTGTTTGTATCGTAATGTATGCTGTTGTTGCAACGAGTATTGAATGCTTGTTAAAATATGACGCATATAACTATATTTTATCACAGATTGGTGAAGATAAAACCCTTGAACTTGAACGCATTAGAAAGGAAGTTTTTGCGAATTATGATTATGCAGATTAAAAATATGTCTTATGGAGACGCACGATATATTATTCTTAAATCTCTTGATACAAGAGATGAAATTGGGGTAATCCTATTAAACGATTATCCTCAACTTTTAAATACTATGGGCGAAGTTAGTAAAGTGATTGAATCCGCAATGAGTTGTGGAGATGGTGGTTTAGGCTCTGTCCAATACCCAGATTTTAGCACTGTGTATACATTAAAAGAGATTACAAATGCTATGCCATCTTATATGTTGAGAGATCTTAATTGTATGGCTTGGGAAGATTTCTTAAATGCTTGGCTATGTATGTGTGATAATTTCTGCGATATTATTAAAGATAAGGTTACGCAAGAGCCAGAAAATCGTCCTGAATTCGATGAATATTTACACGGTATTATTGACATTCAGCAAGGTCTTGGATCAGTAATAAGATTGATTACAGTTGGAGTATCTTATATTGACTTAATTAATGCTACATCATCTATTCTTGATGAAGTAAAAACTTGGAAAGATTCTCGACCAACTTCATTGCGTCTTTCAGAAGCATACTTACAAGCTCTTGATTTTTATAAAGAAAAGTGAGGAGACTTTTTATGCAGCTTATATTAAACAAGGACACGAATAATAAGATTGAGGTTTTATCTGTTAATTATGCTTATTTAAGAGATGGTGAAATCAATAAAACGATTTCAGTTTCTTTAAGTCCAGATAAAGCGAATTTGGCGATTACTTATTTACTTTCTCTTGTTGAGAATGGAACTCAAATTATTGATTTTCATTTAATTGGCAATTCTGATAATGTGCTTTATGATCATATCCCCGTTTCATTAAGCGTTTCTCAGATTAATGATAGAGCTGAGAATGCTAATCGCAATATTGAAGTTGAATTTAGTGAGATAAAATAAAAATAAGCCGCAAATGCGGCTTATTTTTTTTAGGATTGATTGTTATGATAATTAAAGTAAAATTAAGTCGTTCAGAAAATATTAATTATTATCATAAAAATCTAATTGAAATTGATATTGAAGAATATTTAAAAGGAGTTGTTCCATCAGAAATTGGTAATGCGCCCTTAGAAGCTGGGAAAGCGCAAGCAATAGCTGCTAGAACTTTTGCTTTAAATAAGTATAAAAGACAAGGCTATATTACAGATAAAAGTAGTATAGATTAGGCATTTAGAGCTTCACGTTTTTCTGCCGCTTATGACAAAGCACATCAAGCTGTTTCTGATACAGAAGGGCAAGTTCTATTTTATAAAAATTCTTTAATCACAAATGCTAATTATGCTGCAACAAATGGCGGTCGCACGTATTCATCAAAAGAAGTATGGGGAGGGGATAGACCATACTTAATTGCGCGCGATGACCCATGGGACCGGGCCGCTTCCCAAGGCAAAAAGAACGGCCACGGAGTTGGTATGAGCCAAGCTGGCGCCAAATACGCTGCGTCTATTGGTAAAACTTATATTGAGATTTTAAATTTTTATTATCCAGGTACTGACATCCGTAACAACTATGGTGAGAACACCTCGACTCTTAATGGAGGAAAGAAAACTATGGGACTTACGAATATTGATTTTGTTAATTTTTTAAAGTAGATGGTTGGACAGCCATATTGGTATGGAACTTGTGTATATAATTGCACAGCTTCTGTATTAAAATCTAAATCTAGACAATATCCAAGCCATTACACTTCAAGCCGTATGGCGAAGTATAATAAAGCAATAGCGAATAAATGTGTATGTGCTGATTGCGTTGGGCTGGGCAAAGGTTTTGTTTGGACAAACGGTGGCGTTGGTGTTATTGAAGCTATTGGAACTGGTAAAAAAATTGTTAGTAAATATGGTTCCAACGGATGTCCTGACAGAAGTGCAAATGGAATGTTTACATATGCTAAAAGTAAAAAGAAAAATTACGGTCCAATTAATACAATTCCTGAAATTCCTGGCCTTGCTGTTCGTAAAGATGGACATGTTGGATATTATATTGGCAATGGAGAAGTTGTTGAAGCCTATGGCTTTGCAAAAGGAATTATTATTACCAAATTGAAAGATAGACCTTGGACTGACTGGTATGAGTTTCCAGGTGTAGAATATGTTTCAGGTTCTGTGCAAAAACCAGATACTGATTCTAATGATTCATTGAAAGAATATAAATTTGGATCTCGAACTTTAAGAAAAGGTTATTCTGGGACTGATGTTAAAGAACTACAAGAATTATTGTGCGAGTTAGATTATAAAGCTCCAACAGATGGATATTATTAGGATGAAACCATCAATGCAGTAAAACTTTTTTAGAAAGATAATGATTTAAAAGTAGATGGCTTAGCTGGTAAGAAAACTTTTGCAGCTTTAATTGCGGCGCAAGGAAAAGATAAGCCAGAAGAAACAAAACCAGCGGAAGGAAAAGATTTTACAAATTATCCAATGCTTAAAAAAAGAATGATTAATGATTATGTAAAAGAATTATAGACCATTCTTGTTGCTCTTGGCTACGATGTTGGTAAAACTGGAATTGATGGTAATTTTGGTTCTAAGACCCAACAAGCTGTAAGAAATTTTTAGAAAGATAAAAATTTGAAAGTAGATGGTATCGTTGGTAAAGCGACGTGGAAGGCTCTCGGAGCAGCAACAGTATAATGAAGAAGACTTGCCGCGATTGGCATATCCATATATTCAAGATGCAATGCGCGCAGATAGCAGTCGCGGCACTTCTTTTAGTAAATTACTGTGTATTGTAATTATGGCTATAACTATTTTGGTTGTAATTTTTACAATTATTTTAATGGTTATGACTAATGATTTATCGCCATTAGAGTATTTAATTCCATCAGTCTTTGTTGAAGCATCTGTAATTTCAGGTTTTTATTCTTATAAAGCAAAAACTGAAAATAAAATTAAACTTGAAACTCGTCGTTTAATTTTAGAAAAAGTGCTTAATGGCGAAATATAGGAGGATTATGACGATGTTGAAGAAGATAATGGATTGGATTCATAATTTGCTCGTTAAAAAAGAGCCAGAAGTATTTTGGACTTCTGAAGAATTTATTTTAACAGAAAGTGAGGATAATCCACATGGTAACTCTTAAAAAAGGCTCAAAAAATGAATATGTCAAAGCTCTACAATATATTTTAGAAATTGATGCTGATGGTATTTTTGGTAAAAATACTGAGCAAGCTATTCGAGCATATCAAAAAAGTAAAGAATTAATAGCGGATGGTATTGTTGGAAAAAATACTTATGCTGCAATTGTAAAAGATGCCCCTACACTTAAAGTTGGTTCCTCTGGTAAATGGGTTAATGTTTTAGAATGTTTACTATAGACTATGGCTCAAGATGGTATATTTAAAGTTGACGAAAAAGCTCATGTCAAAACCTTTTAGACAACCGCAAATCTTGTTGCTGACGGAATCATAGGACAAAAAACGTGGGCGGCATTGTTTGGTTTATCTGGAACAGCTTCTGCTAGCAATAGCTCTAATTCAGTTAGCAGTGGAGGCACAAATACTAAACAGCCAGTAAATTACAAACAATATGATTCTAAATGGAAAAAAGTTGTTTTCACAAAAAATAATACATATAATAAAACACAAAATATTGGTAATTCTGGTTGTGGCCCAACTGCAATGGCGGATATTGTAGCTACATGGTGGGATAAAAAAATAACACCAGTTGAAATGTGTGCTTTAGCAGTTGATGCTGGATTCCGCACAGAAAACAATGGCACTTCTTGGAGCTTCTTTAAATATGTTGCTAAAAAATATAAAGCATCAAATTTTGTTTAGACAAGCTCATATGCAACAGCGGAGAAGGCTATTAAAAATGGCGCCTATGTTGTTTGTTCTGTTGGTCCAGGAGTATGGACAAAGCATGGTCATTACATCTGTTGGTGGAAAGTTGACGATACCTATGTTTATATTTGTGACCCAGGTGGAAGTTCTGCGGCCCGCGCAAAATCAAAAAAATCTAACCTAAGATCACAAGCAAAACAATATTTTATTTTTTATAAATAAGGGAGTATGATTTATGGACTGGACTGAAATTTTACAAAATCTTTTTGTGGTTGTAATTATTCCTCTATTGGGGCTTATTACAAAGTATATGGTTCAATTTTTTGCTGTTAAAAATGAAGAACTTAAAGAAAAGACAGATAATGAAATTTTTAAGAAGTATTTTGATATGTTGAATAAGACGGTTACAAATTGTGTTATTGCGACAAATCAAACTTATGTTGATGCGCTAAAAGACAAAAACGCCTTTACTGAAGAAGCTCAAAAAGAAGCACTTCAAAAGACATATAGCGCTATTATGGCAATTTTATCTGAAGATGCAAAAGATTATTTATCAAACGCAACTGGTGATTTACAGAGTTATATTATGAATTTAATAGAGGCTCAAGTAAAAGAAAATAAGACCCCGGCTAAATGACGCCGTTGGGCAAATGTGGATAATTTCTTTACCCTCTTCTATATATAAAGTGGAGGGTAAAGAAAGTTCAATATTTCAGCAAAGGAGAGACAAATATGATTCCAAATTACGGAATGTATCCTCAACAATAGCAACGGTTAAATTATTTGGAATCGCAGATGGCGACGTAGCAAAATTTGTTACGCGGTCGTCCCGTTGCTTCACTTGATGAGGTACGCGCAATACCAATTGATTTTGATGGTACGACATTCTATTTTCCTGATGTTTCAAATAATCGAATTTATACAAAACAAATCGGGCTAAATGGTCAGGCAGTTTTTAGAATGTATGAATTAACAGACTTACCATCAACACCTCAACCGACGAGCACTTAGGATTTTGTGAGTAAAGAAGAATTTAATTAGGCGATTAATGACCTTAGTGCTCAATTAACTTAGATTAAACAAGGAGGAGGAACTGCAAATGACAAACAACAACAACCCACTAAGCCTATTTTCTAATAATCCACTATTCGCAAGGGCCCAGCAAATGGCGGAAGGCAAAACACCTGAAGAATTACAACAAATAGCACTAAATATCTGCAAAGAAAAAGGTTTAGACATGAATCAAATGCTTCAACAATTTAAGCAGTTTCAATCCATGTTTAATAAATAAATAATCTAAAATAAAGCAAAGGGGAAATCAAAATGGCACTTGAAAACGGCGGATTTAGCTTAGCAGACGCAATGGCAATGACAAATGGCAATAATAATGGTTTTGGTGGAGCAGGAGGAACCTGGATTTGGGTTTTCTTCTTGTTCTTCTTACTCGCCTGGGGCGGTGGCGGATTCTTTGGTGGCAACAACAACGCTGTGGAAGGAGCGTTGACAAGAGCCGAATTATATCAAGGACTCGGCCAGCAAGATGTTTTCCGCAATCAGAGCGAAATCGCTTCTGAACTTCGTGCTTTTGAGCGCGATGCGGCAAACAACTGGGGTTCTGTGAAATATGATAATTTACAGAATCTTACTAATCTACAATCGGCCATGACCAATGGTTTCTATGGTCTTGGCACACAGCTGAATGAAAATCGTTTCGCTCAGCAAGAGTGCTGCTGCACCACTAACCGCAATATTGATGCAGTGCGCTATGAAAATGCAAAAAATACTTGCGATATTATTACTGCTTAGAATGAAAATACACAACGCATTTTAGACGCTATGATGCAGAATCAAATTCAGACTCTTAGAGATGAACTTTCTACTACCCGCTCTGCATTGTCTAACAACTTACAAACGCAAAATATCTTGGGTGCTTTACAGCCTGTTCCACGTCCAGCCTATGTAACTTCTTCACCATATGCGGCGACGAATAATTATTGTGGATGCGGAGTCTAAGAGAGGAGGCTAACGTAATGTTATATACCTACTCTCTTGACAGTCAAACTGTAAATGCTAATAGCGATGTTGTTTTAAATACAAATGGTGTTAAATGTTCTTGCGATGGAATTACTCATATTGCTGGAACTCCGACGATTACAATTAATAAAGCTGGTACATATATTATATCAGTAAATTTAGATGCTACATCAGCCACGACTGGAACGTCACAATTTTCTTTATATAATAATGGAACCGCTGTTAAAGGCGCATTGGCTACGACAACCGTAGCAACAGCGAATAATATTGATAATTATAGCTTTACCGCGGCAATTAGAGTTCTTCCCTCTTGCCCAGCAATCAATAACATTGCGCAATTAACAGTAGTAAATACAGGAGCAAATGCGGCGATTGTTTCTAACGCCGCTGTAACAGTTAAACCTGTATGACCCATTTAGTAAAAATTGGTGAACATCTATTGGCTGGTGTTATGTTCCACACTGAAATGGCAGATCTCTTTCATTTTTTAGGATTGAAAGGATTTTATAAATGGCAAAAATGTCAAATGTGCGAAGAAGCCGAACATTTACAAAATTTTAAATGTCACATATTGAAATATCATCATATGCTAATTAATTTACAAAATGTCCAATATGCAGAGAATCTAATTCCAAATGAGTGGTATTCTCGTTCCGCGCTCGAAGTATCTCAAACTGATGTTACGAATACATTAAAAATGGCATTAGACAAATACATTAAATGGGAAGAAGAAACAAAAAAAGCATTATATACAGAATGGGCAGAAATAGAACAAATTAGCGATAAAGAAGAAATCGAAGAACTAATTGAAGATGTTGAATGCGAATTAGCGATGGTTGAAGCATTAAGACAAAAAATTCAAATAACAAGTTTTAGTCCAATATTTATTCAAACATTACAAAAAGAATTCTGCGAAATGTACAAATAAAAAAAATGGGGCGTCCTTTTACGGACGCCCCATTTTTTTTATTCATTTGAGCCTTCAAGTTCTTCATTGTCATTAAGCGATTGTACAATATTTAATTCACGAATTTTTGATACCCAAATATCAGCATGACCATTACCGCCAAGTGTTTTATAAGTAGAATATCGTTCATTATAATCAGTTAATTGATCAATGGTAATCTTACCACGTCTTAAATAAGACTTTCCATCAATGATTAAGCCTCTTAATTGCTATTGCAGCATCGCCGTTCGTATGCCTTTTGTATTTTCATCAATTTTTTCGATTACATCTTTTTGTAAAAAGTCAATTCGCTTAGATAATAATTGTGTTTCATTTTTTAAATTATCTATTTGCTATTGAATTGCCTAAGCGTGATTGTCCCATTCAGTTTGATCTGCCACTTCTTGTCCTTTTTTAAGTTTGTTCCGTAGAGGTATAAAAATTGCAGAAAATAATCCTGCACATAAAAAAGGAATGAACCATTTAAGAAAATAATCAAAAACTTGTTGTTCAAATGGCATAAAAATTCCTCCCTTCACAAATTATTTCAATTCTATGAAAGAAGGATTATTGAGAACAGCCCATTAATCAAAAACAATTTCTTCTGGTTCTAAATGTATATAACCCCAGCCAATACAAATTGCATCAGATTCATCTTGTGTGCATTTTTTATTATATGTATTTAACACCCACTATTGAGCAATTTTTTTCTAAGCATCACGATTTGGACTTTGCCCCTTTAAAAAATTACATGCTTTGCGCCATTCATTTGGATAAACAAGAGTGAATGGAATACTCATTTCATTACATAGTTCCATAATTGCACCTTGAACCCAAGCTAATTTCTAAAAAGTCGCAACGTTTAATAATGGTTTATCCTTATTTTTCATTTCCAGCTGAATATTTTCAATCACTACGAAGTCTATATCTTCTGCTTCTATTTTCTCTTGAATTTCCTAACAAAGACCATGGATACGTATAGAAATATCTTCTGCGGTATGCGTCCAATGTCCAAAACTTTCTAACTAATCTCCATAAAAAATAGCCCAGCCAGACACACGCGTGCTCTGATCTAAGGCTAAAATTTTTCTTTTACTTGCCACTTGTAGAACCAAAGCCACCTTCGCGAGTTGCTGTCACTTTGTCTTCGTTAGCACAAGTATTATATGGAAGAAGAATGCCCTATCCAAAGCAATCTCCCTTTTTAATCAAAATCGGAAATGGAGAAAAGTTGATTAGTTGAAAATAAATATGTCCTTCATTGTCTGGATTGTTATAGTAATCGGCATCAATAATACCAACACCATTTGCTAAAACAAGCCAATCCTTTAGTGGCAAAGAGCTGCGCACACTTAACTGTAGATAGATATCTTCTGGCATTTTACATTTAATACCAGTAGGAACAAGAGTTGGTTTAAATTTATACTTTTTTGTTAAAGTGGCAAAATCCGCAAGAGAGATCGGATTAAATGCCTTATCTACGTCTTCAATTGTCTTAAAGCGTTCCTTGTCTGAAATTTCTTCTTGAATAAGACTATTTTGAAAATCAGACAACATAATATCATAAGCTGGAACGATAGTATCTTCCGCGGCATAAAAATCATAACCTGCAGACGCTGCGGTCTTGCGATTAGGGATTTTTACATCATTATCCTCTTGATATTTTGTAATTCTTTCAAAACCTGCTTCAATTTTCATCCAAATGTATAGGCGATATTCACTACGCTCGCCGGCTCCTTTTCCACATTAATCTTCTTTTTCATTTTTACTACTTGATATTCTTCTTCAGTTTTCTTATTAAATTTAGTAGTATATTGAAAAGATTCAAGTTCATACTCAGACTGGTCATTTGCTTCATCGCGCATTTCAAGCGCTTCATTTACAGTATCAACTCGATAAGTTTCAACCACGTTCAGCAAATATTTCATTATTTACATACCATCCTTATATATTTATTATAATTATATTCATTAGCTAAAATTTCATTTATTTTTTGTTCTACGATAGGCGCTGAATAGGAAGGATTATTAGTTTGAATACAATCTACGTTATGTTGAGAAGCATAATGAGCGAGGGTATTAATAAGTTCTACATTATCTTTCGCACGAATATTTATTTGTGCTATAATTTGGTCGTTATCTGCTAATACAGCTTTACCACATAACGAACCTGCGTAAGTTTCAAAATATAAAGTCAAACTTCAACAACTCCTTGCCCATATGGGAATAAATAAAAACAATGCGGCAATTCATCCTTTTCCTGCTGCCAACCCCAAATGGCAATTACGCCATTCGTGTCAGTCTCAATTGCTTTGATATTGCCAATATATTTCATAGCTAAATCTAATACTTCTTTAGCGAGCTTTGTGAATGAGCCGAAAGTTGTTGTACATTGATGAAATACCGTATAATAATTTAATTCATTGCATAAAAGCATAAAATATTTATCTGGATTTTCTTCAAACCATTTTTCAAGATATGGCACTTTCGCTTCAATATCTTCAATTGTAAAATCTGGCTGTTTTGCCATCAACATGCGATTACATTCATATAAAGACATTTCTGCTAATTTTTCATCTTTATGCTCTTGTTTATACTTTTCAAACGCTTCACGCTACTCTTTTGAAAAAGTTTTTTCAAGATTATTAAATTCATCTTGTTCCATAAAAATAGCTTTATCTGTACGTTTCATATCATCCCTCTTTTCTATATAAATAATATCATAAATTTTTTTAATTGTCAATATTTCTCATATCAATAATTCTTTGATTTGAACTGCCTCGCATTGGTAGCGTAACATCTCTAAGTTCTTGTTTATATGGGCCGTCAATCAAAAAATCAATAGATGAAAGAATGGCGGTTAAATGATTTGAAGTCATTGTTTTTAATTCTTCATATGTATATCCAGTCCATACATAAATTGGAGTAAATGGACTTTTCTGTTTAACCGTATCAATAATCAATCGCGTTAAAAATTGATTCTCTGGGCACAATGGTTCTCCACCCATAATACAAAGGGAATGATTAATCCCATGAGCGTGAAGCCCAGTTACGATAGAATCTAACACTTCTGGTGTAAATTCTTTGCCTCCATTGAAATCCCAAGTCTAAGGATTATGACACCCAGGGCAGTGATTGGGGCAACCCTGGGTGTAAAATGAAAGACTAATTCCTGGCGCTGCGGCAACATCGTTATATATAATACCTGCATATTTCATAATTAATCCTCCATTAATCCTGTATGTTTAACTCGCATATCTGTTTCTTGAATTTTGCCTTTATTAAAAGCAGTTTTATAGTTACCAGTTAAATAACCAGTTACACGTCTTAATTGCTGAATATGCGGACTGCCACATTCTGGACAATGATTGTTAAATTCTCCAGTATAGCCACAATCAAGGCAAGTATCATTCGGCACATTAATGGCAAAGTAAGGAATATCTTTATTCATAGCATATATAACAATTTCTTCCATAGCATCCAAATTATTTTCCATACCTGCGTCCAATTCAACATAAGTAATACATCCAGCGGAGCTATATCCAGTTAATTGAGCTTCTATGTCAATTTTCTTTAACATATCAACTTTTTCCCAAACTGGAACGTGAATGCTATTTGTAAAATACTCTTTATCAGAAACTTTTGGAATAATCCCATATTTATCTTTAAATTTCTTCATTGACGTATAGCAAAGATTTTCAGCCACTTCTACCTTCGGTTTCCCGATATTTTTAAGAGGGTTAGACTATATTATCATCTTATTATTCTGTTACCAAATAATAAGAGCCTTGTCTTTCGGCTATTGCCTACTCTACTCATTTATTCATTATAGTATTTCTCTATAACTATATTTTCGATAGTCGTTAGAGAACAAAACCCTTGGACTCATATTCAGATAAATACCTAAAATAGTAACCGCATCTTGGTTTAGTCTTTAAATTATGATTACACTAATTTAAAATAGTTGTTTTTGTTACTTGCAACATTCGAGATGCTTCTCCGATAGACCCATGCTTATTTAACAAATTTCCTTGTAAATCAAAACTACACACATGAATAGACTGAGAGTCTTTCCAACTCTTATCATTAATTTGTAGGTTATCATTGAATGCTTGCTAAGTATTTTCTTTTACGGTTCCCCATTTTAAATTATTTATATTACAATTTTTTTTATCATTATCTAAGTGCAATACAATAGGTAAATTATCTGGATTTGGCAAATATGCTTCTGCAACTAAGATATGCACTCTTCGTTGTCGCTATCCATTAATATAAGTAATTCCACAATACAAATATCCATTATTTTTATTAGGAAAAACAGATTTATGATAAAACATATTATTGCCATAATCTTTATATATATTTCCGGTTGGAGTGATATAATCTGTGTTACTTCCTTTAATTAATCGCATCTCTTCTTTTATATCGTTGCGATTAATTAATCTCTCTGTCATTTTTCTTCGTGCCATAATAAAACCTCACTTTCTTGTTCTATTATAACATAAATTTTTATGAAACACAAATTTTCACTTCTGTCCAATAGATTTTATCCTACGGGATTACCATGCCCATGAGGGTTTAGGCTTTCTTACCATCTTATTACGATTGCCCGTTTAACAAGGTTATTTTTTCATACAATTACTTGTACGACGCCCAATTCAATCTTAGGCGTATAATATACACCAAAATTTAATTTATACTGTTCTTTAAATTCACTTGCTTTTGTTTTAAATAGAGACTCAATTCTTTTAGCTAAAATCATTCCTTCTTCTGTTGTTTGATTACAATTAATTAGAATTTGAAGTGCTTCAGCTAGTCCCAATTGCCCGATCGCTAATGTGCCGTGTTTTAAAGCGCTAATGATGCCTTCTTCTGGGATATAACCAGCCATTAATCCATTTTCATACATAAATCTTGCAGATTCTGGATTTTGAGAACAAATATAATTAAAACGTTCTAACAACATATCTTTAGCATCATCAATAGCTTTATTTAAAATTTTCATAAAAGTATCAATATAGCCAGGAGTTTCGTCAACAGGAAATAAGAAGTCAATTCCTTCTTTTGCTTCCATGGCGAGAGTAGGAAGAATGATCGTCACTGGACAAATATTACCACGGCCATCTTTCTGCTGGCCAAGACCATTTATATCCCAACCATTTGCCGTGCGGCACCCCATCGTGCTGAAATAAGTATCGGGTCGGCTGGGATCATATCCAATATTACCAGACCAGTCAATATTAGCATAATTTGGATATAATCTTTTTGCGGTTGATTTTAAAGCAAGTCTAAATAAATCATAATTTGGATCACCAGGTCGTTTATTAATTCCTTCTCCAATTTGGAAGATACCGCAAGGGAAAATTGGTGTTCTATGATGCTTACCAATGCCTTTTAATGAGCCTTCGAGCAAAGCCTTGATAACCATTCTACCTTCTGGTAAAGTGCAAGTGCCATAATTAATAGAAGTAAAAGGTAATTGATTACCAGAACGTGATTGTAAAGTATTAAGATTATGGTACATACCTTCAACAGCTTGTTGAAGTTCACGTTCTGTCATTTCCATTGAGTAATCATATGCACTTTTATAAATTTTATATTCTCCATCTTGAATTCCAGCGGTCATTGGAATATGTTGAAATAATTCTTCGTCATTTATATTTTCAATATATTTTAAACCATCAATATAATGTTTTCTAAAACTTTTTCTTACATAAGGAACCATCGTCCAATCAAGATGCGTCGCACTTACTCCACCAAATTGTTGAAGTGATTGAAGTTGAAAAATTACAGCTAAAAGCTGAAAAGCAGTATTAATACTATTGGCAGGACGAATATCAGTTTGTCTTGTATTAAATCCATCCGCCAGCAAATGATCAAAAGGAATAGATAGACAATTATGTGAGCCAACTGCATAATCACTTAAATCATGGATATAAATTCTATTATTTTCATGATTGCGACGAGCCATATCTGACACAATATTGTCAAGTGCATATTTCTTCATTAAAATACTATCGGCCTCGCCTTTGCGACCACCAAAAGAATGTTCATCAACATTGGCATTTTGATTCTCAATATTCGCGCCATTGAGCTTTTCTCCTATTGCTTTCATAAAAGTATCGCTCGCCGATCTGGCAATTTGTCTTTTATAGCGATAACGAATATAAGCACGAGCAACATCAGGTCTTTCTGAGCGCATTAGATATTCTTCTACTTTATCTTGAATCTATTCAATTGAAATAATATCTTTATCTGAACAATATCTTTCAATATCTACGGCAATATCAGTAATTGTATCTGTTTCATACAAACAACCATCAACATCTAAAAATGCTTTACTAATTGCAGAAATAATTTTATTTTTATCAAATGGTACATAATCGCCGTTTCTTTTCAACACCGTAGTCATTTAAATTCCTCCTTAGACGAGTGTATATAATATATAATTTTTCAGAAATTATATTTTAATAGTTTTGTCCAAGTTTTGTATTGGCGATTTCTTCCCCACAAGTTCTGGTATAAGAGATATAAGTTGGTTAAATTGATCTTTAGTGTCGTTACTAAGACAATACACCAATGGCAAATTTCCTTTATCAAGTTCCCAAAAATCAGCTTCATCTGTGCTATACCGTCTAATAATTTCTTTTACACTTGGATTTTGTTCTCTATTAAGCTGTCGCAGTAATCTTTCTTTATCATTACATTTAATATAAAATCCAATAACACAAATGTCTTTAATCGGAAATTGCGTCAAACAATCATAGCCTTCTGGATTAAAAACACCGATATTAATTCCATCAATAAGACTTGATTTCATTGTCCCATAATGCCAACCATTAAATTCTGTGGCCTCTAACATATCTCCATTTAATACCTTTTGAATAAAATCTTCGTGTGATAGAAAGTGATAATCTTGTCCATTTCTTTCATTTTCTCTTATTGGTCGAGTAGTGCAACTAATAATTTTATGATATTCTGGGTGTTCGGCGCAAATTTTATTGAGCAAAGTATCTTTTCCTGCCCCAGCCTTTCCCATTAAAGCAATTATAATTTTCATTTTAAATCCTCACAATGCGGTTCATATATTTTACAAAAATAGCGCGGTATGCCTGCACTATGTATAAACTTTTGTTTAGCAAGGCACTCCCACCAATCACTTTCGTTAATACAGCGATGTCGTGCATATACACAATAAAGACATTTTGGGTGGCGTTCTCGCCACGCCAAAACGTCATTGACTTTCATTAAATCATTCGTCATCTTCTTGTTCGCCCTTTGCTCGTTCATACTGTAAAGTCAAACTTCCATCATCTTTGATTTCAGTAATACGATATAATTGATGTCCCTGCGTTGAAGCATACTTCTTTGGAATAAAATCATCACCACGACGCATACCAGTTATAATTAACATATTACCTCTATTGAACCAGCTTTTTTCAATAACGTGTTTTGCTCCATCTTCACCACGAGCAGAAATTTGCTTATCGAATAAAGCGAAATATTCTTTTCTAAACCAAACATGAACAACTCCATCAGTGGTTAAAAGACTAATATCGCCTTTTGTTTTATTCTTTGCAATAACAGTACCACAAATATGAGTTAATTTATAAATTGGAATAATTACACCTTTTCTATGAATAACAGTATCAACAATAGGCTCTTCTGGAAGTTTATTGAAATCACTTAATCCATAACGAATTTTATTCACATTTTTAAGCTCATGGTCATGATAATAATAACACATTACTTCCATTTCCCAAGCTGAATATGTTCCTTTGGCATATTTTTGCCAATCATCGGCAAAAATCATTTTATTTAGCTGATAGAGCATTTCTTGTTGATTTTCTTTAATATAATCACGAATCTTGTCCATAACCTTTTGATAAACCTTATCCCATGCCTTTTTATTCAGCCAGTAACAATTATCGTGCATATTAATCGGTGCATCACAAAAATTAGCTTCAAGAAAACGCATAGCTCGTTCATCAAGACAAAACTCTAACGTATCTGTTTTACCGCAAATATCTTTTAAATATCTATTAAATTCAAAAACAGAACGCTCTTTTTTTAGAGTATCAGGAATAAGATTACGTTTTAAAAGAGTTGACATATTTTGCAGATTCAAACGAACTTTTTTGTCACAAGTTTTCCAAATATATTGAGCCATAATTTTTTTACGCTCATCAAAAGTATCAAAAGCTCCACTTTTAATCAATGAAATAATCGCTTGTTTATTTGCTGGCACTTTTAGCAAAAAATCTGCAAAATTGACATATGGACGATTTTTACAAATCATATCAATTACATCATCGCCGACATTCAAAAGTCCTTTTAGTCCGAAGAAAATTTCACCAGAATCTGCTTTAGGTTTAAACCCATATTCAGAAATATTAATATCAACTGGTTTAATTATAATCCCTCGGCTTGTAATGTCACCAATTGCTTTTGCTATTTTACCATAATTTGTAGTTCCATCCATTTCTGGATCTGTCGCACCACTATTTACAATAAGACAAGCGGTATTCCAATACACTGGATTAAATCGTGTGCCTAAGATAAGAGTCTGAATACCAACAAAAGAATATGGAAGTGAATGGTTCAAACTAAAAGCATAACCCAATTGTGGTGCGATTGCTAATTCCCAAACATAATCAGCATATTCTTTTTCCATCGTTCTGTAGAAATGCTCTCTTAATTCTGGAATCCGTTTCATTTGTTTTTTAGCAACGATTTTACGTGCATCATTTGCTTCGGCAAGAGTAAATGAAGAAATATTTTTATCCATAAGAATCATCATCATTTGCTCTTGAATCGGAACGCATCCATAATATTCATCACAATATTTATGAAGAGCTTGAATCATATGTTCAGGCAACTTATGTTGGCGCATTTCATCATCAAAAATTTTAATACCACCATTTTTAATACGATAGTATCTATCTTGCTGACTTTCTACTCCTGGCTCAGACATCAAACGAATCATAGCGTTCGCCGCAGTCATTTCAATAGGATTTTTAGGCTGAAGTTTTTTAGCCATTGCTAATCCAACACCAGTGCCGAATTGAAAAACGTCCAAAACAGAACCATTCGCAAGAGCTTGCCAAATATCTGACGTATCTGTATCAATTATTTCTGGATGGAGATATTTGTTATAGATATTTCTTAAAGAATCGGTCGGAATAACAGAATCATCTTCCATTAATTTTAATGTTTCAATAATTTTGTCTGAAACTTCTGTTACAAGAAAATCATATTTCGTATCTCCGGCGGCTTCTGCCATATGAAGATCATAAGCTGTTACCAAATCTCCAGAAGGTGCTTTCATAATCGCCGCAGTATCATAAATATGATTTACATCATATAACATAACACCAGAAGCATGAATACCACGTTGCTTAATAAGACCTTCAATATTCTCGATAATACTCAAAAGACCATCATATTGATTAACTTCTTTTATAAATTCTTTAACTGGCGCTCGACCAAGCTCTTCATTTCCATATACAACATCATGAATAGACCAAAGAAAACCACGCTGTTGAGGAATCAAAGAGCTAATATACAACGCAATGTCAACATCAATGCCATTTGGATATAGTTCAATTCCATTCTCATCTTGATGTCGATATCCACGACAAGCAGTTTGAATTGCACTTTTGGTGCCTTCTGTGCCAAAAGTTACGACCTGAACTAAGCCAAGTTCTCCACGCTCTTGTCTAATCGCATTGAAAATTGCGGGTCTTTTTGAGGGCGCCAAATCAATATCAATATCAGGCAATTCTGCACGCTCTTTATTCAAAAATCTGAACCAAGGGAGTTTCCAACGAATTGGATCAAGCTGAGTAATACCCAAAAGATAATTGCTTAAAAAGCCGGTGGCTGAACCACGACCTGGGCCAACGATACTGCCGCACTCCCAGAACAAATCAATATAGTGTTTAAAAGTATTGAAATATGCGAACAGACAAGTCCCAAGTTTATTACCGATAAAATCAATTACATCCGCTTCTGTTTCAAGGCGCGCAACATATTCATCATTATCTATTAACTTTTTTTCAATAAGCGCTTTCCAGCACTCATTCACCCAATATCTCTCTTGATTATTAGAAGAGCTAAATAGTTTAGTTAGTGTTGGATACTTTTCAATACCAGCTTGAATATAAGCAGGATATTCAGGTAAATTAACAGTAGGAATATGTTGATTTTGAGCCAATGAATAATATGTAATTTGCTGACGAACATATTCAGTATTTTCTAAAATTACATCAACAAAATCTTTTTCTAGATTCTTAATGTAGCATCTTGCATCACCAATTTTTTCTTCATATGGAAAAGAGTAATGAAGCAATTCCTTTACTTCTTTTTCATCCATCAATCTGGCGAATTCATAGAAAGCGTCAACTTCACGTTCGCCATCTTTTGAATTCAAATAAGCCTTATGCGCGAATCTTGTTTCTTTACTAAGATAATGACTATCTGTTGCCACAACAAGTTTAAGATTATATTCTTTACTAATTGCAGCAAGAAGTCTATTCACAAGAATCTGATCACTTGCAGTAGATGGCGCACATTCAATAAAAAAGTTATCTTGTCCAAAAGTATTTATACAAAATGTAATAAAATCATTAATTTTTTCATCTACTTCATTTGTGTTCAAATTTGCCATCTTTAAACTGTTACGAGCCAGCAATAATTTTGGCAATTCTCCACCAATACAGGCTGTCGTTGCTATTAGGTGCCCCTTATATTTATTTATAATATTTGATAATTCACTTTTAAGCGTCGGCACACGTTCCATGCCACGGTCAAAATAAGAATTATACCAAGCAGTTGAACTAAGTTCACGCAATGCTTTGTGACCAATAGCATCCTTTGCAATTAAAATAAAATGATAATACGGCTGTCCTTTTTCTCTTGTTTCAGTTAAATAAATCTCATTACCGAGAGCAATTGTAAAATCTGGATATTGTTCATGAATTTTTTGTGCATATAAATTTATTTCCATATGCGCACTTAAACATTCATGATCAGTGATAGCAATACCAGAAAGACCCAATTGAATCGCTCTATCAATTAGGTCTTTTGGCTTAATAATACAATCGACAATTCTTAGGTTAGACCCTAAGAGTAATGGGTATGATTATGTCCATTAAAAAATCCCATTACTTTAATTCCACCTCCTTGAAGAGCTCCTTTTCTATATAATATTATATCATATTTTTAATGATTTGTCAATAGAAAGCTCTTTACATTCAATACCTTTTAATTTAAACCAGTCTTGAATGGCTGAACGCTCACTACAAGGATTTGTCGGAGTTTCATAAACTATCATCACGAAAGTCGGTTCTGTAAATTCTATATTGTGTTTAATTTTATACCAAGCCAAACAATCTTCACATCTATGAATTAAATTTTCAAAAGAAACCTTTTCAAGCTGGCGACGATAAGCACTAAGAAAGTCGCAATTATTTACATTTTTAGAACAAGTTTCTGGCCCACAACATAATCCTTCACACATTGGCCCAGGCGCAAATTCTTCAAATCGTAAACCATTAAGCACATAATTTTTATCAAAAAAAGTAAAATTATGCCCTTTATTCTGATGGAACCATTTTGGATCAAATTTTGCTGTGCTTAGAGGAATCATATCTGGTCGAAAAAATCTAATTTGATAAAAATAACTCGTTGCAAAATGAATCATAAACGATAGTCCCTCACAATAATTAATTTTTGACTTGCTCTTGTTGCGGCCGTATATAGCCAACGAATATGGTCTTCAGAACCTTGACTTCTTAAAAATTCTTCAAGAACTAATACTTTATTATATTCGCTACCTTGAGATTTATGAGTTGTAATCACGTATCCATAATCAAATTGTTCTGGTGCGTATTCTTTAGGAAGAGACCAATCTGGATGGACTTTATTTTTACTTTGTTTATGTGTAGTAAAAATACATTCATCCATTTCTAAATCAGTAAAAATTCCAGAACCTTCAAAATCAGGCATAAAATCTGCTTTAAAAGTAGCTTCGGCAAAAGGATTAACTGGATCTTGTTCTCTGATATTCTCAATAGTGCCAGTTAAACCATTAACTAAAGCATCTCCCGCTGCATTTGCTGTATTCCAATCATTTCTTAGACAAATAATTTTATCTCCTTCTTCTGGAAAAGGATTTATTCTATTATAAAGCTCTTTACGAATAAAAGTATTAATAGAATGTCTTGTAGCATTTTTTGCGACTAAAATTTGATCTGGCCATCTCCAAATACCAGGCTTATTAAGTTCATCTTGATCAACAATTCGCACGTCTTGTCCGCTAAATAATTCAAGAGGCTTTCCAGCACGAATATTCATTGTTAAACGAATGATTTCACTGTCTTTTGCTTGTCGCATAATTTCGTCAAGGAAAATATGTGGGTTATCTAAAACTCCATTACTTTCTGCTTTAACTGGCGGCAACTGTCCGGGATCGCCGAGTGCCAATACATGAATATGATGTGAAAGCAATAAATCCCATAATTCTTTTGGTAGCATAGAAACTTCATCAACAACAATAAGTTTGTATGGGCCATCTAAATAAACACGAGGAATATTGTAAAATTTTCCGGTTTTTTCATTTAAAATTGATTTATATAATAGTTTATGCGCTGTTTTTGCTGTTGAACATCCTTTAGAACGCAAAACTTGTGCAGCCTTTCCTGTATATGCAATATAGGCCACTTGTCCTGGCGCAAGACCAAGTGACCCAACGATAACTCTTACAAGAGTGCTTTTACCAGTTCCAGCATAACCGCTAATAACTGTATATGCTTCACCGGCACGGTATCTTTTAATTGCAATGTCCAATCCTTGTTTCTGTTTTTCTGTAAGTTCCATATGAACTCCTCCATTTCTAATTATATTATATCAAATTTAATTAAAAATGTCAATTAAAAGTACCATTCCATTATACCAGTAATTTCATAATCTTTCAATTTAATTTGTGGATATTCATTGCCATAATATTCATTAACCGCGCACGTTCCAAGTAAAGAAACATAAATACGAGAATCCACTTCTGGCAAATGCTTAATTAAATCATTATAAGCATCTTCTCCACCAAATTTAATACAGCTTGTGCTATGACCGGGAATAGTAATTTTTAATGTACCTTTTCCCAATAGCTGAATATCATTTTGAGTTAAAGCTACTTTTTCAATTACAACCAGTGGTTCTTGTACATTTTGTCCCCATAATCCTTGCAAATGTCCTAAATCAAGTATGTCCTTATCAAATTTATCTGAAGTTAAATATGAAAAATCAACTTGATAAAATGATTGATTATCTGTGCCTAAATCTTGTTTTGTCTTTTCGATAAAATATTCAAGAGAATCGGCTTCAAAAGATACACCAAAAGCAAACTCATGTCCTTCTGCATATTCGGCGCAACCGCTATCTTCAACATATTTACGCCAATCATGAACTTTTGCTGATTCAAATCCTCTTGCCGAACCTCTAAAATATAAATCATTATCCTTTGTTTCATCGTAATATCCGTTTAAAACAAAAGTTGGTTTATGAAACATTCCCATTAACTGATTAGCAAGCAAACCATTTAAATTTTCATCTATTGGTTCGGGAAATAAAATTACAAGAATTGGATCGGTCGATTCTGCATCAATAGTGGGTAAAATTTTATCAAGAATGTCTTTTTTTGTTTTTTCTTGGCGGCTTTTAATATTCGTTACAAGTCGCAATGCTTGTTCAACTTTTAATTCATCTTGACCTTTTGCTCCACGCTTTGTAGAAGGAATTACTTGAATCGCTTGATAATCAAGGAAGGCTTCAAACACCAGTCTCTTTTCATCCAATGTACCACTTCGAGTAACAGCGTTAATTAATGGAGCGATATACCAACTAATTGTAAAAGGATTTACAGCACCTTTCATCGAATATTCTTGCTTTTCAATCATTTTATTATAAAAAATGTTTTTGATATTTTCTGCGCCTTTAATAACATAATAATGTGTTTCTGGCTCGCGCAAATCCATCATATCCGCGGTCATACCTAAACTCACCAAATCAAGATAATCGTCGGCATATGAAACATGAAAAATATTGTCAAGCACCTTACAAAATTTATACACAATACCGACGCCAGACAGCGCTTTATTCGGATAATTGCACATCTGATTATTGACAATAATTGTTGGATCTGATTCATCCGCTACTGCTTGGTGATGATCTAAAACAATAATATGTATTCCTCGTTCGACTAATTTCTTATGCAAATCATTTTCATTTGAAGATGAGTCTGGTGCTATAACAAGTTTAACATCTTTAGGAATAGCATCAATATTTATTCCATGATGCTTATCTCCATGTACATTATAAATAATATTGTTTTCAACGGTAGCTGGAAAAATACGATGCAAATAATTAATTAAAACTGCAGATGATGTATACCCATCACAGTCGCTATCAACCTGAATATAAATCTTATTTTGATGAGCTAAATTTCTACATAACTCTTTTGCTGCTTCCTCGATATTGGATAAAGCATATTCACTTTGAACGACTTTTTCATCAGGTGCGATAAATTCTCTCATCTGTTGAGGAGCAACAATTCCTCTGTTATATAAAACCTGCTCTAATATATTAAATTCTTGATTTCTTGTATATACCTTATAATTCATTTTATCCCTACTTTATAAAAAGATTCTTTGTTTATATAATTTCTGGAATATCTCTGGCCCTTTATCAACAGGAGAGTCTTTATAGCCAAGTAAATTCCATTTATCAAATAAAAAACTTATCGTCGCATATGAACTATATTTGCGATGAATATTTTTTAAATTTTTTATTAAATGTTTAAACTCAATATCGCCTTTTTCTTGAAACTGCTTATCAAATCCTATAATAATTTCCGTGGCGCCAGCCTCCAATAATAATTTAATTTGAACAAAACTAATAGCTGAACCACAACAAGCAACTGATATATCATTATCTATTCCAAAATAAGACGCATATTTTAAACAGCTTTTTTCACCTTCAAATATAATAGCTTTTTTTGCCAAAGCGATATTGTTTTTACTATTATTTAAGTTATATAGATTTAATCCAAGAGGATGATTATATAAAACTCCGCCGATTAGAACTGGTCGATATTTTCCATATAAATCAGCATTTTCTTTTGAGATTGTTCGACCTCGTAAACCAATAAAACGACCATTAACATCATAGTGCGGAATGGTTATTTGTTCTCCGCCTGGATAATAACCAATCTTATTTTTTGTTAAAATTTCTTGATTAATGCCTTCTGCTAACCAAGAGCTAATACGAGGATATGAAAGTCGCTGTAAAATAATATCATCATATTCTTTTAGTTGAATTGTTTGTGCAGTGGTAATATTATCTTGCAATAATTTTTCATATTTATCTAAAATAGCCCAATCTGGCAAAATATCGGCTGCTTCTTCTTTTTCTGTTGACGACGCCCAATTATATCTCGCTGCCACCCATCTAACAGAATCATATAAACCCCAATTACTTTGAGGCTGTGATAATAATTTTATTTTTTGAATTAGTTCAAAAATATCAAACGTACTATCACAGCCAGTATAGCATCTAAATAATTTTGTGTTTTCGTAATAATATAATTTATGAGAGCCTTCTCCTGCGATGTTATGACAAATAGTCGCTGCGATAAAGCCAAAATTTGTTATTCTTGGCTCACCACCAAACTCATAAACTATATCAAATACCATATCAGTCGTTAATTTTTCTTTGATTTCGTCCTTGTCATAATATCGCATTAAAAAATTAGCCCTCCAGATGCAGCTCCGTCACCGTGCCAAGCAGACCATAAGTATCATTAATATAGTCAATCACTTTCTGCGGATTAAAGTTATCGCCACAAATTTCCTTAAATTCACTTTTTGTCATTGTATAAGACAATTCACGACCCCAAATCTTATCCTTATTTGTCTTAGAGTAATATACGTTATTCATAAAAATTCCCTCCATTAAAATACTGATTCTTCTTCTTTAAAAGTAACTTTTATATCTTCAATATTTTGTAACTCATACTGATAATTAGTTAAAAATATTGGCTCAATACGACAAGTGCCAAGATCGGCTTTACACCACAAATAAACTCCTTTATATCTTCCACGACGATTTTTATATACTGATAATTTTATCGTCGGGCCCATCCATCCAGGATTTTTTGCTATTACTGGTTCAAGAGCAACCAAATCATCATCTTTAACCGGCAAAAGAATTGACCCATAGTCAATTTTATCTGCTATTGCTTTTGCTCCTCGCAACAAATTTTGATCAGGTGTTTCTGAATCGTTATATTGTCCATTCAGCTGAGTTGCCGACATAATAAATACACCATACTTCACACAAATATCTTTGAGTCTTGTGCTTAGCATAAAAAGAATATTATCTTCTCGTAAAGCAATTTTTCCTGCACGTTGGCTAATTTCTTCAAGAATTTTAATACTTGTGTGAATATAATCATGAAAAAAATATAAAATATGATTTTCTCTAATATTACGCTTAATAGTATTTTCAATATCTTGAAGATTAAATTCAGGCAATTCTTCTATATATAAAGGAGCCTCTTTAATAAGTTGCGCAGCTTTCATTACTCTCTCACGCTCATTTGCTTCATACTTACCTGCTGTAATATGCTCTTCATTTACCGCAGACAAAAAAGCAAGCATCATTGTCTGAACTTCATCTTTACTCTGTTCTGTTGTAATAAACAAAGTAGGGAAGGTTTTTCCATTATTGATCCATCGTTCATATTGAGTATCATAAATACTTGAGCAAGCAATATTACAAGCGTCAGCAATCATAGAACGAGTTTTGCCTACACCGGTAGGCGCAGAACGTAGATAAAATTTACCAAGTCTTGCTCCTCTTGTTACAGTATTAATATAATTACCATAAAGAGGAACACCAACATCAGGACTTTTTTCAAACTGAATAATTAGTTCTTCAAGACCGTCACCCGCTTTTGACGCTGTTCCATAAACATCGTTTTTCACATGAGTTTGATAAATTTCTTCAATCTCTTTATTGATAATATCTGCCATTTGTTCAATAGAAGTATTATCAAACCATTCCTCTTGAAGTTGTTTCTTTTTTAAATCAAGAATATTATCTGGGTCATAATATTCACTAACATCCAAGCCAATATTGTCATAGGCTCGTAATAAACTCATTTTTTTCAAACGGCTATAATAATAATCAAAAGTAAGCGGTTGCGCAATATCTTTTACTTTTGATAGATATTCCATACCTTTATTAAGATTAAAAATTCCTTTGCTTTTTGGGCGAGTCTCAAGAAAATCATTAATCGCTTCTGGCGTAATTTTCGATGCGCCTAATTCGTGTAATTTATAAATTACTCCATATACAATTCTATGAAAATCATCTGCAAAATCTTCTTCTGTTATAACGTATTTATCATTATAATCAAGATAGTAGTTTGGGTCTTTATAAATACAACCAATAACTTGCATCATCGCCGCAGAATCATTATATTTAGATGCCATCATTGGCCTCCTATTCTTCATCTAAAAATGTAAATAATTTTTGACGAGTGCGTTTTGGCGGCTTTGGGACAGAAATTGCGATTATTGTCTGCGGTTGTGATATATACTGTTCTATTGGTTTTGACTGGTTTATTTGCTGAGCCTTCCACAATCGTCTATAATAAGCATTTGCATCATCATAAATATAGGGCACAATGCCAATTCCGCCATTAGCCTTATCAATGGAATTACCTTTTATCTCATAAAAATAAATTAAAGACTTTAATATTCCACTATAACTATATTTATATTCATCATGAAAAGTATTAATTTGTTTTTTTATTCTAAGATTAATATCTTCTACGGCGAATATCTTTTTAATATATTCTTCAAGAGAGATTAAATCATGTTCTTGTTTGGCTTGCGCCGCGAGAATCTGTTCCGCTTTTGCTTGGTCTTCTAATGATCCTTGCCTTAATATACAAGTTGCGTGAGCATATCTTCTGGCACTTGTATTAACAGCATCAATTTTATCTCTATCGAATTTTTGCCCACAAATAGTACACGTTACTATATGCGCCATACGCTCACTCCTTTTCTATAATTATTATATCACTTTTTTTAATAAAAATCAACCCCAAGTATTATCTACTTGGGGTTTTTGATTACTTTAAGCCTTGGTTTCAATCAGCTCTGCGCGAATATCGCTATTGATAAGGTAAACCAGTTCAGCCTGGTCACGAGTTGTATCGCCAACCTTTTTGCCCTTACCAAGATACCGTTCAATAATCTGAATAATACGAGGCCCATAATATGCCTTATCCTTGGTCATCAAGTCATTTGTAATATTATTAAAATCAGCAATCATTGCGTCATAATCATATTCCTTTTGTACGGTTGCTACTTCACGAGCATCAGTGACAAACTTATTGTCATGTGCCTTTGCTTCACGATCAATAGCATCAGTCAAAGCCTTGGCAACTGCGGGATAATTAAAATCAACTTCATTATCAATATACTTAAAACGTCCGCCGCAAGACACGCCATCAGGACCACGCAAAGTAAGCACAACCTTAGAAGAGCCATCATTTTGCTTTACTGGATGGGCGTAGCCGTATAAGTCAGCCATATTTTCAATAATGGCAAGTGCAGAACTTTGAGTAGAAGGCTTAATTGTTACTTCCCCAGTCTTGTTGTCCTCAGTGCGCTTAACGTGAGAAATAAATACAACAGCATAACCAAGCATTGTCAAAGTGCGAAAAGTATCTTCAAATTCTTTCTTATACTTACTCCAACCATTATTGGTAAAACCGCCGTCACCAACATTCTCAATATTAAGCTGTTGACAGATATACTTTTGGCAAAGCTCTGCTGCGATGTCAACAGTATCAATAATAACACTTTTAAATGTCTGCTGGACTTCAGGCTTCTTCAATTCACGGAGAACGCTCTTCATTTCGCCCCAAGAATTAACATCCTATGCGATAACTCCAGGCAAGGCATTATAGCCCTTTTCAAAGGCAAGAAGAAGATGAGAAGGCATTTGCGTGGCAAAAGTCGTCTTGCCACACTTAGGCTGACCATAAATGAAAGTGATATACCCGCTAAGATCACGACTAACCTTATGGGGTTGAATATTCAAAAGATTAATTGCCATATCTCATATCCTCCTTAAATTAGAAATGATATTCGCCTTCAGTAGCTGCGGCTGCAGGGGCCTTAGTGCTACGAGAAGCATTATATTCATCCTGACGCTGCTTAATTTCAGCCTTTGTAATCTCACGATTAGCGAGAGCTTCCTTCATTTCCTGAGCAGTAATAGATTCTTCACTATCCCATTCATAAGGAGGAAGTGCGCCAGTCACAACAAATTCACGAACAGTATTCTTAAATTCCTTAACATCAGGTTCATCACCAAATGCAGACTCTTCAGTAACAGTGCGAATAATTACCTGAGAGATCTGCTGACCCTTTAGCTTGATAAAAGTGGGATTAGATTCAGACGCTTCCAAACCAAGGAAATAATTCTGCGCACTTTCCTTATATGCCACAACATCAACAGGAAGCAACGCATTCTTAAAATCAAACATATAACCACTAATTACGACCTTGGCAGAAAGATTACGCTCTGGATCAGCTTCAACTTCACGAACCTTAGTTACAACAGTATCAGCTTCCCAATTATTACGGTCGGTGTCTTTCTCACCAAGAGCATCAGTGATAATATGAATAAAACCACCCTCATTACGCTTTGCGCTTACAAGCTCTTCCTTACTATTGCGGTCAGAATAAAACTCATTCAAACCAATAGAAGTATCGGCGCGAACCTTAACCGCATTCTCCTTACCAACCTTTACTACCGTCTTATTGTCGGTAAGAATCGCATTAAGAGCATTATAAGTTGCATTAGGCTTATTCTGCTTAGTAACAGGAGTAACATAACTGTAGTGAATGGTTACAATATTCAAGCAATTGTCATCTGTTGCAATGTCAATTGTGCCATTAATAAAAGTAACTCCGGGGTTCTTAGCCTTTTCACCAGATACCTTGGAAGTCAACTTATGGTCATAGACCCAACCTTCAATATGTACCTTATTAATCATCTTTTTCATAATTATTCATTTTCTCCTTCATTTTCAAAAATAACATTTTTTCCTTTTTCTGTAATAGTATAAACAACCGGGTCTTTACCGACCTTTTCAACATATTCATCCATTACTAGCTTACGCATTGCACCAGAAACTGCTTTTGAACCTGCGCCCATTCCTTCGGCAATATCTCGTGCTTTATACATTCCAGCAGGTGCTGCCTGAAGCCACTGAAGGATAGCTTTACCGTTATTTGTAAACTCCTTCTTTTCACCAGTTCGCTCAGAAGAACGCAAAGCATCAAGATAAGCCTGAACATTCTCCGATGGATTAACAGGCTCTTTACAATTCTGCATCAAATAATCTACAAATGCCAAAAACTCTTCACATTTAGTCATTCGATTTACTCCTTTTCCTTACCTTATACATATATTATATCAAAAATTTTACTAATTGTCAATTTCATTTTCTTGGATGCCCCAAATTAATTCTTTGCTATAAGGCAAGGCTTTTATCCAACTAATAAAATTTGTATAATATTGATTATCTTTTCCTGACCACTCATTTTGTTTATGATTTTTACGCTGATGATACATTGTAAATAAATTTTCATAATTCATTGTCACAGTGCGAGTTTGTAGCCATCCTTCTGGCAACCAGCGCACTAATTCTTTCCAATATCTTTTCTCTTTTGTTTCAAGATATTTTTGCCGCAAACTCTCACAAAATTGAATAATGAGTTCTTCGCCAGGAAGATTTACACCAGTTTCAATTTCTTCTGTTGTCAATGGATCATAATCATCAATTTCAAAACAATCAATAGTAATTGGTTTAGAAGTGAGCTTGTGCATAGTAGAAGTCGAATTTGCTACTGTGCCTACCTTGTAGGTATCAAATTCCTTCCACCAATATAATGGAGCAGTAATGTCAACAGAGACAAAAATTTGTCTCAAAAATTTGCGGTGCTCCGAACCACCTTTAATAAGAGTCTAAGCGAGTCTCATATCATTTGCGCCGATGTAATAACCTGCAAATTTATTATAATCTGGATCATCCATTGGTATCCAAGAGCTATCTGACTTAGACCAACTTTCTTTTGGATTGCGCATTCCTCTCAATGCACCTTCAAAATTAAAAACTTCTGTATTTTCAAATTTCATAATTATTCCTCACTAATTGAATATCCAACAAATTTTAAGGCTGTGCCTAAAGTATAATTCATATAAGATTCTAGCTCATCGATAACGACATCTCCAACGAAACCACCTTCATCAAGAAATTCGTCATTAAGCATATTTTTAAATTCACGATAAGAAATAAAACGAATACCTGTAATACCATAAGCGTGAGATTTAATTTCCATGGCTTTTGGAGCCGCGCACACGAATATTGCATTACGCTCTTTTGCGAGTCGCATTAATTTGCTTGTTTTTCCGGTGCCACGTCCATCAATTATTCTATACATTTCATATACTCCTTATTTATACTAACTCGAATCTTATAGTTAATCCTCATTAATTGCATATCCGACAAATTTAAAAGTTGGCGATATAGTATAATTTATATAGGCTTCAAGGTCATCAATAACTACGTTACGATCAAGGTAGCCTTTGTTACGTATTACTTCATTAAATTCACGATAAGACATAAAAAGTATCCCAGTAAGGCCATATGTGTGCGCTTTTATCTCCATAGCTTTTGTATTTGAGCAAACAAAAACAGCATTATTTTCTTTTGCTATAAGCATCAAGCGACTGGTCTTTCCCGTTCCTCGCCCATCAATAATTCTATACATTTTTTATACGCTCCTTATTTTATACTATATCCAAATTCTTTAACTCGGTAAAAATCTTGCCAATAATCTTCACGTTCATCTAATTTACTTCTATCACATTCTTCAAGAATTTCAAACATAAATGCTTCTGGCCCAAACTTTTTCATTGCTGGATATAATTTATTTTGTGTTGGCGTTTCTGCACCAAGTCCTCGCTTTATATGTTGACGCCAACGTGAAGCAATATCAACAGCCTAACCAACATAAGCCATTTCACTCGCGCAATGCGTTATTTTATATATACCCGTTTTAGTTGTGTCGCCGACAACTCTACCAATCATATCAGAGACTGGTTTTTCATAATAAACTTTCCAAATAATTTTATTTAATGACTCTGGTCTAGTTAATAATGGTTCAATAGAGCGCAAATGCTCAATATCTTTCTACGCGACTGAATCGAGCATAATTTTATAATAATCTTTTTTAATTTGTTCAAGCTATGCCCTTTTTGCAGCATCAATAGCAGCATTTAAAGTGGCGCGTTCCTCTTCAACTTGTGCCGCCAAAGCGTTTTTATCATTTAAAAGTTTTTCACTTATTTTACGCCATTCTGTTAGAAAGTCGCGTGAGACTTCTCCTAAACGCTCTTCTTGTTCTTCACATAAAATATTATATTTTTGAATTAATTCCTATTCTTTTGTCTTTTGTGAAGATTCCATCAACGATATTTTTGTATGATATTCTTGATTTGCGTGTTCACAATACTATTGAAGCATATTATATTCTTCTTTGGCCGCGGACACCTATGAATCCAAATATTTTTTATATTCATACAAATCATCTTGTTTTTCTTCTAAATCCTTACAATTAGTTATTAACTACTGTAAGTTATTATTCTAATAATTTACGGCTTCTTTAGTTTTTTGTTCTTCTTTTATATTTTTCCCAATCCGAAAAATTAAAAAGCAGTTACAACAAACGAGTAAGCCGCAAATAATTCCTAAAATTATAGCTGGCATAGGCACCTCTTAAAAAAGGGAGGACGAATATTTCACTCATCCTCCCCATATAATTTAATTACTCAGCAGCTTCGGCATTAACATCAATCGCCATGCCAGCATCATTCAGCTTCAAGAACTTAACCTTCTTATGGGTGCCATCCTCAAGCTCGATCTCAGCCTCTACACGAATACCGAGTTCCTTGCGCTGAATCGCAGAGGTAAACACACCATCAACGGAACGTTTCTCCATTCCGAGAGCTTCAGCCACATCAGCGGCAGTAACGTCAGTATTAGCATCGAGACCCTGTAGATAAGTAATAACGCGCTTAGTATTTTCCTTCATAGCCATAATTCATTTCTCCTTTTGCTCTTAGAGCATTCTAAAATATTTTTTTTATTTATAATAATCTGACGTTATTCATCAGTTATTAACCATATTAATTATACAATAAATTTTTTAGAAAGTCAAATTTTTTCTTTATTTAGCAAATCACTAATCATAGCATCCAACTTAATCATATCATTCAAATCAAGCTCTGCGGATTCATTTAACTGAATCATTCTGTTCTTTGCTTCTCGAATCGCGTTTTCATCATTACTGGTCTGAATAATAGTCTCAAGATTAGCAATCTTGGTGGCAAGCTGCTTCATCTGCTTCTTAGTCATAAAATTTTTCCTTTCCTCAATTTACAAGTATATTATACAATAAATTTTTTCAAAAGTCAATTTCTTTCTTCAATCACTTTTGATATATTAATTATACCAAAAATTTTTTAAAAAATCAAGAGAATATTTCATCAATCAAACACTCATTAGCACTTTTATCTTCTCTAAATCCTTTAAAGTAAAAGTGCCGCAAAGTATGGTCATCATTATTCTTTTCCATACCTGCTAACTCAACGACTCTGCCCAAATACTTGGTTGGATGTTGGGCAAAATCTGCTTCAAATTCATCAGTCAAACCAGAAGAAACAGTACCGATTTCTCTTATTTGCCCATTTTTATCAAAAGCGCCGATACGAATTGAAGTAACCCAGCCATAATAATATGCTTTTGTTACTGGCATAGTTCTAAAATTTATGCCTTTGATGACTTCAAACTTACCAACTGGCACCTTTTTCTCTGATAGTAAATTATGCGTATTTAAATCAAGTTGTTCAACTACCCAATATGGCCATTCAGAAGCGTCTTTTCCGCAATAGTTGGTCTGCACATCAAGTTTTCCATCATAATATTTAGTTGGAGAACAATAGCCCATAAGAATAGCATCACAAGTATCTGACTTTTTAACCTTAATGGTTTCCCAAACCGGTGAACGCTTACCAGTGTAATATGGAGAAGTTTTCTTTTTAAGAACCATTCCTTCTTCTCCTGCATCAAGAGCAGAATGAATAGCTTCTTCAATATTATCTGTTATAGCATCCGCCAACTCAATAAAAGATTCACAATAATTTAATCCGTGTTTAAAATATACTTTTTTCAAAAGTTGGTATCGAATCCAAGCACCGTATTCACGCAAGTCTTTTCCATCATAAAATAAAATATCATGAATATAATAATGAAGCTGACCAAATTCACCATTTTGTCTTTCTATTGCTTTTTCAGGCAAACACCCCATAATTGGAGTTACATCTTTTGACGTCTTGCCTGGATAATAAATTTCGCCAACAATTACTGTGCCAATAGGAAGAACATTCATAGCTTCCATAATGTGTGGAACATTTGCAGATTTCTCCACAAGAGTTCCAGTTGTTGCACTAATATTAGAACTAAACAAAAAAGAACCATCTTCAGATTTTTCAAATTCATACCAATATCCATCTTTCTTTAATTCTGCAAAATAATTGCCACTCGCGCAAAGAGATGGAAGCATTGACTCTTTCCCTTTTGGGATTTTATTAATTTTCATTGGAAGAATACAGAGCATTTCATAACCTCTCTCTTTCTTATAATTTATTATATCAAAAATTTTTAATAAAGTCAAAGGTATGAGTTTTTGCTCATACCTTTGTAATGGCGATAATGTCACCATTTTTAATTGCTTTAATTCCAGTTGAAGCACGAGAGCCCAAAGTAATTTCTGATACTGCAAGACAAATATTAGATATTGTCCCAGCAACAAATATTTTATCCGTAGCATTAATAGCAACAGCATCAATAATTTTACAATTTTTAGCGCAGATTAAACCTTTACCAGCTCGATTCTGAATTGTAAATTCTTTAATCGGCACTCGTTTTATTGTTCCATTATCAAAAGCCAAAATAACTTCAGTTTCATTAAAACAAGGAATAACAACCGCGGTTTTGTCATCATCTTTTAATGCGATACCTTTAACACCGATGCTTGTTCTCGCAGTTGCGCCAATGTCTTTACCATTGATACGAAGACTCATTCCATTTTCAGTAAAGAACATAAGCTGACAATCAGGAGCGACAAAAACACTCACAAGTTCGTCGCCATCTTTTATATTCGTTGCTGTAATACCTGTTTTACGTTTAACTCCGGCATATTCAGACAATGCGGTTTTCTTAATAAGACCATTTTTCGTGGCGAACCATACATATTGCCCTTCTTTTGTCCCACGCTCAACAGAAGCAATTGCAATGAATTTTTCTTTGGCGTCCATTGAAACAAGAGTATTAATTGGCACGCCTCTAAAAACATTATTACCTGCGGGAATATCATTTACTGAAACTTTATAAACTCTACCATAATTTGTAAATACCATTAACGCATCAATAGTATTGGTAGAAATTATGCTATGTGTAATATCGTTTTGTGTTTTTACACCTTGCCCATTTCTTTTTTGTGCTTTAAATGCACTCGTTGTCATTCTCTTAATATTTCCAGTTTCAGTAACCAAAACTACGCAATCTTCTGATTGAATTTCAATTACTTCTTTTTCTTCTGGTGTAATATTAATTTGTTCGATTTTAGTTCTACGAGCATCGCCGAATCTTAATTTAAAACTAAGCAACTCTTCACACAAAGTTTTTTGTGCAACAGCGGGATCGTTTAAAATAACAAGTAGTTTTTCCGCTGTGGATTGTTTATCTTCAAGTTCTCTTTCCAAAGCTACTTTTTCAATATGAGCTAATTTACTTAACTTCATATCCAAAATAGCTTGCGCCTGCGCCTCAGTAAAAAGATATACATCCATTAGATTATTTCTTGCTCTTGCCGTGTCTTCAGAACGTTTAATAACTTGAATAATTTTATCAATATTTTCAGATGCTTTTACAAGACCCTGTAGAATATGAATACGTGTATTCAATTTTTCAAGTTCAAATTTACAACGTCTATTGAAAACATCTTCTTGATGTTTTACATATTCTTGAATTAAGTCTTTTAGTGTCATTAATTTTGGAGCTTTATTTACAAGAGCAACTTGATTAAAACTATAAGTAGTTTCCAAATCAGTTAATTTATATAACTTATTCGCTACAACCTCGGCGCTATATCCTTTTTGAATTTCAATTACAAATCGGACGCCTTTTTTATTACTTTCATCGCGAATTTCTGCAATTCCTTCTATCTCTTTTGTTTCACAGAGTTTGTCGATTTCTTCTGCCAAGGTTTCTTTTGAAACTTTGTATGGAATGCTTGTAAATACAAGAGTATCATGTGTTCTTCCAGTTTCTACAATATATTCACCGCGGATACGAGCTTTTCCTCTACCAGTAGTATATGCGGTTTTTAGCTCATTTTTGTTAATAACTACACCGCCAGTGGGAAAATCTGGACCTTTAACATAATCACATAAATCTGCTGCGGTAGCATCTCTATTATTCATATAAAAAATTGCTGCGTCAATTACTTCATTTAGATTATGTGGAGCAAAAGAACAAGCCATTGCAACAGCAATACCCGTTGTTCCATTGCACAAAAGATTCGGAAACCGCCCCGGGAGATAAACAGGTTCTTTTTCTGTTTCTGCATATGTAGTTTGCCAATCTACCGTATTCTTTTTAATATCTTCCAAAGTCGCTTCTGCGATTGGAGCCAATCGACATTCTGTATAACGATATGCAGCAGGCCCATCACCATCACGACTACCACAATTGCCATGAAAATCAATCAATGGATACCGCATTGTCCATGGCTGAGCGATACCAACCAAAGCGCCATAAATACTACTATCCAATATTATTACCTTATAGGCTTTTTATCCTATAATTCTTACATTTTTATTTATGTAAGTTTAGCATATCTTTTTAATTCGGTCAGCTAATTCCATTTTTCTATCAAGTGCTACATCCTTATCTTGATATAAATAATTCATAATTAATGGAATTGATTTTTTTGTAGAGCGATATTCAATTTTATACGTATTGCAATGAGAATAAATTTTTAGTGGTTGAATTTTTAACTCCGTTTCAAAAACTTCCTAAACAAAAGCTAAACACTCATAAGAGCCAACTAATCCAATACCACTTAAATTCTCTCTAATAAATCCATCTCCATCCCACAACCCTCTGATAAAATCTCTATAATAACAGGAGCTGATAGGAGGGATATGTTCTTTCCCACTCTTTGCTTGCTCTACTTTTAATTGTTTTAAAGCCTCATGAATTTGTGGCGCGTAAGTTGATACATACCACTAAACATTCCCAGTTATACTGTTGATTTCTTTTTTTAGCATTGAGTCATCGCCATCTAAAAATTTAATGAATTTTTCTAAATGACGTTTATCTTTATCGCCGAGTTTTATTCTTAACATATTTTTATTATCATTTAAATATCCATCAGCGACGATAAATCCTAACCAGTATGCTTTTTCATTTGTGTTTATTGTATCAAAAACGTGTCGATTATATTCAATCATTATAATTCCTCCTTAATGTGGGTGATTTTTCATCCCCATTAAGTATGAAATTATCAAATAGATACTTTAAAAAATTCTGACCAAATTATCGCGGCCTCGTGGAGAGATTATATCTTTTCACTCTCTATGCGTTGCGGCTGGCCATACTTTGTATAGCCTTCACCTCTGATTAGCATCTCAGCCTTCCAGATTTTTTCCGCGATTTAGCCACGGCAATAGTTAGTTTTTACCGTGAGGATGAAAACGACCCATTGTATCGCCAACAGGAGAAGCGCATTTAACATATTGTTTGTTACTTGCATAACCATTATCAGACATATCATAAAGAATACGTCTCACAACAGGCTTAAATCCATCTTCCGCAGATGGAATAGCTCTATCAGTAATTACAGAAAGAGAATAGTCCAAAAATGATTGTTCGGTTTCTTCTACTATTGGTGTTTGAATAATGTTTTCTTTCATTCATTTAACTCCTTTTCTCTTTCAATATTATAATATATTTTTTTTACTTTGTCAAGTCGATGTGTTGCCAAGGCATCCGCCAATTCATTATATACTTTTCCTGAATGTCCAGCAATTTTTAAAAAATTAACAGTTTCATCATTAAATGCAGGCAATAATTCTAACCATAGTGGTTTATTGGCAACATCTTGACCTTTTGAATTAATCCAGCCGTTATTAATCCATTTTTTATACCATTGTTGCATATAGCAGTTTACTAAATACGCACTATCAGAATATATATTAATCTAAAAAACATTTTTTATATTATTTTTTATCCAATGGTATCCAGCAATTGCTCCCAGCAGTTCAGCTTGTTGATTTGTAATAGAGGGAGGAAGAACTTGTGAAACCATATGAATAATAGTCTGATTTATGTCTATGACAACAAAACCAAAGCCCGATTGCTCTTTGGTAGCGCTACCATCTGTATAAATATTATAAATTGACATATTTGTCATAATACTGTTTAAGCCAAGCTTTACTTAACAGTTTATCCGGATGATAATAAAAATCAAGATAATAAGCATTTTCTTGTCGCATCAAAGCTTCAAATACTGCCGTTGTTGCTTTAATTAATGCTGGATTCATGGCGCAATGTTTACTTTTTTCTTCCCACCATTTAAACTCTTTATAATAAGAAAAATCATTGTCATTATAAGCATGACTAGCTCCAAGATAATCACAAATTAATTCAACCCAATATTTAAATGGCATAATGATATTTTGTCCGCCATCATCAAAATTGTCCATCCAATATTCATAATGATGTTTATTCCTTCCTTTATGATGAAACCAAGCATCAGAATATCCCTTGTCTGCTTTTGCAGCATTAATTGGAGATGAAGTTCCCTAATAATATTTTACGCTTTCAAAAAATTCTGTTGGGGAATATTTAGATAGATCATGTTTAATCCCCTGCCAAGGAATTCCGCATTTAAAACAATAATATCGAACCCATTTTCTATGCGTTTGAATTTTTCTAAAATGTTTCCAAATATTTTGAATTGCAATCACCTTCCAACTTATATTGCGTTTTACATTTTTCACATTCTGCATCTGCGATGATATGAAATTGATTTTTATTTATCTCTTGAATAATTATTTTAAACTGTGTTATTACAATTTTACCAGTTTTACAGTTAGGACAGAATATTGATTCATCCATGTTTCTTCAACCTCTGCATTAGTCTATCATTTTCCTTAGTGAGTCTTTCGTTCTCACTACGGAGCTTAACCATTTCTGAAATCATTAGAAGAGGATTTTTATAATATTCTTCATAGGAGTTTAATTTAATACATACAGCATTCATAAAGGCTCCAAAATAGTCCTTACCATATTTCTCTTCATCTTTCCAATCTTTAGGCATCCGAGGGCAGACTTCGCCCTTTTTATTTATCCAAGTAAGATAGTCATCTGTTGGAACTTTCTTAATATAATCAGACATCTACGTTTGCCCTCCAAGCATTTTTTTCAATAAACTGTTTACGCAACGTTACAGTTTCACCCATTAGGTTGTTAAAAACTTGACTCGCTGCGATGGCATCTTCCATAGTAATTTGTTTAAGAGTTCTTGTAGCAGGAGACATTGTGCTTTCTTCAAGTTCCTCTACACTTTGCTCGCCCAATCCTTTGAAACGACGCAATTCATATTTTTCTCCACTATGTTTCTTACGGTATTCGGCAAGAGCATTATCATCTTTAATGTAGATAGATTTAGTGCCTTTAATAACTCGATATAGAGGCGGGACCGCGGCATAAATATATCCTTTTTCAATTAGCTCTGGACAAAACTTCCAAATAAAGGTAAAAAACAAAATTCTAATATGACTTCCATCACACTTATTCTCATATTTCTATGAGCGCTGACTATCTTTTACTCTCATAAAGAGAGGAAACCATTTCGGCATTTAACTGGCTTCGTTTCCTAAAACCAGACTACGTATCAATAGTAGCCCTACTCTCCTGCCCATAAGGCTTAGGAGATAGTCGATACAGGTTCAAATATTAATCCATCGCTTTTCTTTTTTCTTGTATAATGGCAAATCAGAATATGAACGACCCCATAATATTGCCTAAAAACTTTGAAATTTAATTCTATTTTTATAGTCGTTATATATCTGTTTTGCACTTTCATTCACATATCTTTGTCTAATATAAACAATTTCTTCATCTGAAAACTAAGAATTAAAACCATTGCCGTTTTTACTATTTTCATAAATATAATAATGTTTATTTTCTTCTGTAAAAACTTCTGGCATTATGTGCGACCAGCTTTTGCCCGCCCAAACATTTTGAAAATAATTAAATGAAATTTTATCTTTAAATTTTTCATATATTTCCCTTTGTTTTTTATGCGTGGCGTAGGCTTGCCGAATAATTTCTACATCTTCAATAGTTAATTTCGCTCGTCCATTGTTTTCTCCTATTGAAGATTGATTTCCGCCAGGATTACAATTATAACCATTGTTATATGAATCATAAAATTTAATCCAGTATTCTTCTTTTTCATTTAATTGTTCAATCTAACAAAGTTCAATTATTTCATATGTGAATGATTCTTTTCCATATTTTTGAATAGCGATATCAACAGGAATTCTACTTTTATTGCCTATTGTCTAATGCTCTTTAAATCTTCTTTCAATATCATTAGACTAACCAATATAAGATTTTCCTGATATTTTATTGGTAATTTTATAAATTCCAATCATTTTCCCATCTCCTTAGAAGATGGATTAATATTTGTTTCCCACGGGGTTCCCTTGCTTTTCAGTTTAGGGTTTCCCGTTAGCCATCTTCTATTATTATATGAGAACCCTCTACATATAATTAATAGATTCTGACCCGCTTGATATGCGAAAAGTTTTTCATACGCCGATTTTTAGTTGACGTCTGCATCAGCCATAATAATAATTTTACCATAGCGTAATTTATCTTCGTTCAAAACAATTTTACCATCTTTAATCTCAAGGCCAAAAGCGGTAATCATACTTTGAATTTCGGCATTGCTCATCGCTTTATGCAAATCCGCTTTTAATACATTAAGAATTTTACCTCGGACTGGCAGAATTGCTTGAGTATTACGATCACGTGCTTCTTTAGCTGAACCTGCGGCGCTGTCGCCTTCAACGATAAAAATCTCACAATCCGTAAGCCTCTTTTTGCTTGAACAATCTGCCAATTTGCCAGGCAGAGTGATACGAGAAGCCTTAGAAGTATTTCTTACTGTTTCTTTTGCTTTTCTCGCATTTTCTCTTGCCTTTCGTGCCAAGAGTGCCTTATTAATAATTGCTTTTGCATCTTTTTCATTCGTGCTAAGCCATGTCTCAAGACTCGCAGCACACAAACGCTGCACAATGGTGCGGCCCTCGCTTGAAGATAAAGTATCTTTAGTTTGTCCAGAGAAAACAGGATCTGGCATCGTTAAAGAAAGGACAAGAATTAGACCCTCTTTTAAATCTTCTCCTGAAAAATTTTCATCCTTTTCTTTTAGAAAACCTTTATTTCTGGCATAAACGTTAATAGATTGTGTTAAAGCGGTTCTAAAACCAGTCAAATGCGTGCCGCCACTATTCGGAATGCTATTTGTATATAGTTTATAGACATCACTATACGCATTAACATACTGCAAAGCGACTTTAACGCCAATTCTATTCTCGTTTGCCTCTGCAAAAAATTTTGATGTCAATACATCTTTATCTTTGGAAAGGTAATCCAAGTAATCAAGAAGACCATTTTTACTTGAAATTTCTTCACACTTGCTATTGATACATAGAACAAATTTTAGACCAGGAGACAAAAAAGCAAGTTCCTGCAACTGCTTTTTCAAAGCAACAGGGTCGAGTTCTGTCCCTTCTTTAAAAATTTCTTCGTCAGGAATGAACTCAACAGTAGTTCCACTATTTTTCGCATCGGTTTTTTCAGTCTTAAACTCTTTAAGTTTACCCTTTTCAAACCAAGCATTGGCTATTTGTCCATCTCGAATAGATGTTACATGGAACCAAGATGATAGAGCATTCGTTGCCTTTGCGCCTACGCCATTCATACCACCAGATGTATTATATCCAGTTTTTCCTTCGCTATCAAATTTTGCGCCAGTATGAAGTTTTGTATAAATATTAATAAGTGTTTCAGAGCCATCTTTTGCTTTACCAAAAGGAACACCACGACCATTGTCTGAAACTTGAATTTTATTATTTTCAATAGTGACATGAACTTCTGAACACGCACCATTAAGATACTCATCAACAGCATTTGAAATAATTTCAAGTGTAATATGACGAACACCTTCTGGCCCGACTGAACCAATATACATACCGGGTCTAAGCCGAATAGCTTCAATACCTTCCAGCGTTTTTATATCTTTTACGCTATAATCAGCCATACTCCAACACCTTTCTTTATTTTCTACATATATTATATCATATTTTTCAAAAAAAGTCAATTCAAATTTTAAGCAACGAGTTCATAAAATTAACCAGTCAAACAAGCTGACTGGCTAACTCGGCAGGAGAAAAAATCATGTCATCACCAATTACCAAATTGGCTTTATACAGAATATTTAAAGATGCTCCACAAAAATATATTTCATCAGGATAGTCTTTATTGTTTAGTTCTTGTAAAGATTTATCTGTTACAGTCCAATTTATCCAATTATTTCTAAGGCACTGCATTATTGCATTATCATCAGCAGATAAGGGCACACCATTTTCATCTCGCACCAATGCATCCCATTCTGCATTTAAAAAATATAAAAAATATTTTTGGAATAGCGCATCCGTGCAATTATATTTATTTATTAAAATTTTAAAAGCATCAGCTGTTATCATTAACGGCTTTCGTTCGTTTAAGTAGCTACGCACGCTCTGTAACATATTTTATATCCTCTTCTTTAATTTCTTTAATTACTCTTGATAATTCTTTTGAATCTCTTATATAGGTATTAATTTGTTTTTGAAGCATCTTATATTCATAGCTTTCTTTATTAGTTTTTTGACTTTGGTTATATATGCTCAATAAGTGCTTCAAACTCTTAATTTGTTCATTAATTTTATTACGTTCATCTCGTAAATAATTCATTGACGCTCTATCATATGCCAATTTTTCTCCAAGTCGTTGAGAAAATATAGGAATATCATCAGGATGGCATTCAGCATGACCACAATATTTTTTACCATCTATTGTTAATGTGCAAAGGATATTATAATTATCCATAACTCTAAATTTTACGTTAATAGCCATATGCTACCTCCTTTATAATTCTATAATATCATAAAATTTTTGGAAAGTCAAATATCGGACATTTTAGTCAAAAAAATTGCTGGGCCTATGTCCGCTTAGCAACGGCCGCTCAGGATAATAAGCGGTAATAAAAAAAGAAGGGCATTAGCCCTTCTTTTTACTTTTCAGCCATTCTTCCACCGATATAACCAGCAAGAACGCTATTCAAATCAACACCAGTAGCGTCATTAACGCCCTTCATAATCTGATTAATCGTAGTCGTAATATCCTGCACCATCTTTGCCTGATTACCATCACCATACATGGTAATAGAATCAACATTAGCAAGAGGTGCGGCAACAGCCTGTGCAATCTGCGGCATCGCAGCGAAATACATTTCCAAAACAGATGCTTCGCCCATTTTCTTCTGCGCTTCTGCCTTCTTATCAATACCTTCAGCTTCGGCGAGGCCCTTCTGACGAATTCCTTCTGCTTCAGCTTCCGCCTTAGCACGAATACCTTCCGCAGCCTTCTGCGCAGTAATCAAATCAGCTTCCGCGACAATCTTACGAGCTTCAGCCTCAAGTTCCATAGATTCCTTCGCGGCCTTAGCTCGCTGAATTTCCTCATAAGCCTTAGCTTCGGCCTCCTTCTGACGACGCACCAAATCAGCCTGAGCCTTCTGTTGCGCCGCATACAAATCTGCGTCAGCCTGCTTGCGCACAAGAGCATCAAGCTCCTTTTCCTTCAGCGCAATTTCCTGATTCTTCAATTCAACCTGACGCTCTGCCTGAGCAATCTGCGCATTGGTGCGAGCAACATCAAGTTCCTTTTGCTGATCTGCCTTATGAATATCATACGACATATCTGCAGCAGCACGCTTAACTTCACTCGATGCCTTCAATTCTGCGGTTTTAATGTCAAGAGCGGTATTTTGTTGCGCGATCTGAGTAGCAGCTTCAACCTGAGCTTCATTAGCCTTTCTCTTGTTTTCTGCCTTCTGAATAGCGACATCACGTTCTGCATCAGACTTAGCAATTGCTGCGTTCTTCTTAATTTGCTCAACATTATCAATACCCAGATCATTAATGACATTATTTTCATCACTAAAATTCTGAATATTGAAAGAAATAATTTCAAGACCCAGCTTTTCCATATCAGGCGCGGCATTTTCCATAACCTTTTCTGCAAAAGCCTTGCGGTCAGTTACCATATCAGTCAACTTCATCTGACCAACAATTTCACGCATATTGCCCTCAAGGACTTCCTGTGCTTTACGAGAAATGGCATCTGGCTTTTGATTAAGAAAATTCTTCGCCGCAAGCGCCATAAGTGTATTAGACTTCCCAACGCAAACATTCACGTTTGCATCAACATATACATTAATATATTCGGCAGTTGGGACAGAGTTCTTGGTCTTTACATCTACGCCAATAATGCCAAGATACAACTTATCAAGTCGATCAACAAATGGCACTCTAAAACCTGCTCGACCAGAGATAATCTTCATATCCTTGCGTGGACCAGAAATTAGAAACGCCTGATCCGGCGGAGCCTTAACATAGCTCATACTGGCAAGGGTAGCAACAGCAATAACAGCGAGCACAATAATACCAATCATAATATACGTCATTTACATTCTCCTCTATATAGTTTTCAAAGTTCGTTTAAACATTCTTGCACTTTTGCTTTCATTTCAGCAATAGCAGCATCAACAGAGACGGGATAACAATCGTGGGAATCAACACCAACATGATACATAAAAGGTATATCTCGGTAAAAATTTTTTTCTTGATGCGTATGCCCATAAAGGTTAATCGTGCACTGCTTTAAAGATTCTTTTTCCAGATTACCAGTTAGTGTAGGGTAATGGCTAAGATAAAAATGATAACCGTTATAATTTAAATACATCGCCGCAGTAACTCGTTTAACATTTTTACAAGAGCGATACATTTTACATCTATTATCACTATCATGATTACCACGGATGATATAAAGAGTGCCATTTAATCGTTCAATTAGTTCTTTATTTTTTTGAAGTGCTTCCTCAGAACCACCACCAAGACACAAATCACCAAGCACATAAATAATATCTTCTGGCTTCACAATTTCATTATGTCTCTGGATAATCGCTTCATTCATTTCTTCAACATTCGGGAAACCACGCGCTTGATAAATAAACTCTCTATCATGATTAAAATGATAATCTGAAGAAAAATAAATCATTCTCTCACCATCCAAACTCCAACACAATTTGGAAATTCACCTACGGTTGGAACTGTCATATTACCAAACATCTGACCAACTACTGACTCAGGGACAAGTGCGCGCCCAGTTCGCTGAGCATTACGCTTAATGCAAGTTGCTAAACAAGTATCAAAAAATACGAAACGCACGTCATAATCAATATAATGCCGATTAATCGCATTAATGAGCTTGGCGCGAGACGCGTGATTCAAATGAGAAGCATCGGCGAATACATTAAATCCCTTTTTAAGCCCATCAACAATCTGATAAATCATCTCATTAAAAACTTCCTTTTCATGAGAAAAATATTCATCAGAATCATTAAGCATACCATAACGAATGGCATCACGGCTAACATAAACGCACATAGATTCCTTGAATAAGATACCCATATTCTTACGAATCCAAGTGCTTTTGCCACTACCAGGCGCGCCAACCATAACATAAAGATGAGAAGACATTTTTAACTCCTTATCTCAATAGGGTAGAAAGTCGAGGAGCGACTTTTTCATAAGCCAACTCTCGTTCTGCTTCTTCTTTAAAATCTCCATTTGCAAATTGAAATTGAAATTGTTTGACTTCATCCATTGAACGACATTCCACATGATTTACTGTATGTTTACAATGATAACAATACATATTTTTACGATGCCCTTCGCCCTTTTTCTTATTGCCTTGACGAGTCAACGGGATACCCTTGTTACCGCAATTAATACAATAAAAATCATGCGTTTCAAAATCTCGACAATTCTTTCCCATAAAAATCATATCCTTTCTTTATCTTATGTATATATTATATCAAAAATTTAATTAAAAATCAAATGATACAGTATCATCTTTAGTAAGAGTTATAATTTCTTGCGTTTCAAGACAAAGCATAGTCAAGATATTTGTGCGCCAACATATAGTATCGAGATCATATTTCTGCCCATTACAATAAGACTTTACATGCCAATCTTTAAAATCAACAGGAACATGATTTATCGGCGTATGTCCATGAATCAAAACTCTATCTGTTTTCCAAGGCATTTTAAAATGTGTTCTATCCCAAAGAAGCGCAGATTCATTGTCTTTGTTCCAGTCAGAAATTTCACATCCAGCGTGGCACATATCAAAATTTTCAAAAGACGTTTTTAGAGGCAGTTTTTTTAATTTATAGATAATATCCATTTTACATCCAGCGTCAATCCATGCTTTAAGCGTATATTTTCCGCCATTACAATAATGCAATCGCATATCTACGCCATAATCTGTAAGCGAAGCCAAATCACTGTTAAATCGTTTCATTAACTCTCGTTTTGTGCAATCCAATTCCATTGCTAAATCGGCATATTCAAACGCAGCACGTACGAATAAATCTTCATGATTACCTTTAAGATAAATAACTTTTGGATCATTTAACAAAAGCTCCATAATCTTATAGCCATCTTTGCCGCGATCTGCTGCATCACCTAAACAATATAATACAAACTCTTCGTCTTGGCTATTTAACCAACTCATCATTTTTGTATACATAGCAAGATTGCCATGTATATCAGTAGCAACATAGTGCTTCATACCCAACACCTCCTTAGTCCCACATAGCCGGAAGATTTTCTGCCAATTCAACAAACGCTTCTTTTAAAAGTTTCATACCTTGTTCATGTCGAACGGCGGTTTCTTGTTGATTATGCGTTTCCCAATAGTCATCTTCATCATAAATATAACGACTTGCTAATTCAAATTTATCTGCCAAGTCAAGAAGATAAATCTGCCATTTTTCAAAAGTATCAAATGGAACGAATCCAGGGTAACCATGGCTATTATCAGCTAATTGACGCAAACCACGAATAATAATACCAAGTAAAAAACTATCAAAATTCCAAGTATCACAATACGCAAGTCCAAGCCTTGCCCGCTGACTAGCGCACTTTTTTAACCATTTCTTATCTCTTGAATTGAAATAACTTCTTAAATCTGGGTATTCACGATTCAAATTAATCACTCCATCATTGTGCTAATGACCTTATTGACAATAGCCATGTCATAAAGCGCGCCGCTTGCCTTAATTACTTTCATAATTGCACCACGCTGGTTTTTTGCAATCTTATCTGTGCCAGAAATTTTCATAATAGCCTTTTTAATTTCTGATTCTGAAGTAATTACATGCGGTGCATAATGATTAATAATGTCCATTTCCTCATTATACTTACTAAGTAGTTCAGTGCGATTAGTTGGACAAGTATCAATTTGCTCTTGGATATTTTTCTTAATTTTAAGCAGTTGTGCGTTTACAAAATCTTCAGATACATTATCACGGCATCCAGCATCAATAGCAGCTTTCTTAATTTGCGCAATAGCATTAGAAAGCACGTTTTTAATTGTCATGTCACCATGCTTCCAAGCAGCGACCATTTCATCATGTAGCATTTCAATAGTCATACTTCATTCTCCTTCATTTTCTATATATATTATATCATTTAATTTTAAAAAAATCAAGTAAGCAATCGCTTACTTGATATTAATTAAAGATATGAACGCCAAATGCTATCAATTGTTTTGGCAACATTTATGAAATCAATAGGCGTATATCCTTTTGTTGTCATCGCAGCAGTGCCAATTCTTACTCCTGAAGTTATCATTGGAGAGCGCTTTTCATTTGGCACACAATTTTTATTAAGAGTAATATTATGCTCATCACATAGTTCTTGTGCCTTTAATCCAGTTAAATTAGTATCACTTAAATCAATTAAAAATAAATGATTATCTGTTCCATCTGTTACGATTTTATACCCCATATTTTTAAATGCGTCACAAAAAATAGCACAGTTATTTACAACATTTTGAATATAAGTATTATATTCTGGAGTTTGCGCTTCTTCTGCACAAATACCTTTTGCCGCGATAATATGCTCAAGCGGACCGCCTTGACTGCCCGGGAAAATGGCGCTATTCACTTTTTTATAAAATTCTGGTTTACAAAAAATTAATCCACCACGCGGACCTCTTAATGTTTTATGGGTAGTAGTAGTAATAATATCTGCCAGTCCAAAAGGTGAATTATGGACTCCAGCGGCTATTAACCCAGCGATATGAGCCATATCAACCATAAAATAGGCTCCATATTTTTTTGCTATTGTATAAAATTTAGAAAAATCAATCATACGAGGATATGCAGAAGCTCCTGCTAAAATTAGACGTGGATGATATATTTTGGCTTTTTCTTCTACATCATTAAAATCAATAAAACCATTTTTATCTACGCCATAAAATATCATATTATATAATTTCCCACTAAAATTAACCGCTGAGCCGTGCGTGAGATGCCCGCCATGGTTAAGATCCATAGAAAGAATATAGTCACCAGGCTTAAGCAAAGCCATATACGCCGCATAATTTGCCTGACTACCACTATGGGGTTGAACATTCACTTCATATTGAGTATTAAATACTTTTTTCCACTCTTGTTGGCATAATGTTTCAATTTCATCAATCCATTGACAGCCACCATAATATCGTTTGCCGGGATACCCCTCAGCATATTTATTTGTAAGAATGCTACCCATAGCATCAAGAATATCTTGACTTACAAAGTTTTCACTGGCAATCAATTCAATATTTGTATTTTGTCTCTCTTGTTCTTTTTGAATTAATGATTTAAATAATGTATCCATAATTTACCTCCAAAAAAAGTGAGTTAATTTCTTAACTCACTTAGATAATTTTCGAATCTGTCGATCAATTTTTCTAATAATATTTGCATTACCAGATGGGTCACGCTGATTAAGCAAATTTTTACGAGCGGTCAACATAGCAATACGAGCTTCATTCGACATTTTCAATTTCCTCCTATAAAAATAACGGCGATAATTTATCATAATCCCAATATGGAATTCGGATTAATTTAATATTATTAGATATGCAAAATTTTGTTTTTTCATTGTCTCTCAACAAAGCCTAATCAAAATTTTCTTTTGTTTTATGCCATGTTGCGACATACTCAAAATGCTACTTGCCATCAAATTCAATACATATATTTTTTTCTGGTAAATAAAAATCAAAACGTCGATTTGGTAATTCTTTAAATTTATACTCTTTCTAAAATTGAATATTAAGTAAAGTTAATATTGAAGCGATTTTTTCTTCGCCTTTTGAAATTGTACAACCACAAGAAGTTGTATGCCCATTTTTTAAATTAGAACTTGTAACTTCTATTAACGAACCGCAATCACATTCACATAACCATTTTGATTTTTCTCCCATTGAAGAAATTTTTTTTAAAACTTTTAATTTATTAAATTTCTTGCCAGTTAAGTCCTCACAAAATAATTCAGACGTTATTTCTCTACGTAAACATCCACAAGATTGCGTCAACCCCCTGCGTAAATTGTCTCCGTTTATTTCTACAATATTTCCGCAATCACACTAACAAATCCAGTATCTATGCCCATTTTTATCAATTTTACCTTTTTGAATAACTTTTAGTCGATTAAATTTCTAATGCAATAAATTATCCTTACAGTTTGGACAATTCTTAGGCAGTCTTTTTAAGCCATCTGCGCGAACAGAGACAATATTATTACATTTTAAGCATTTACATTTCCAATAAACATGATGCTTTTCTTGTGATTTAGTTTCATCTTTTTCTAAAATTTCATAAACACCATATGTTTCACCAACAGTCATATTAATCCCACCATTTCATAGATTGTTTTCTATATAATATGAAACTGTTGGTGAAACAATTAACTAAAATTGCTTACATTTCTTCAAGAATATCTTCACTGATTTTGGCATCTTCCGGGACAGAAGATACAATTAAGCCAGAAATATACTTAAAAAGATAATTCTTGTGCTTGTAAACGGCAAAGTTATTACGATTAAGAATACGTGCAACAACACCTTCTCGGACGTGAGTCTTGCCAATAGGGTCAGGGCCGTCATAATATTCTTCTACCTTACGCATTACATATTCGCCCGCATTGACATCGTTGGGAATGACGAAAGTTTCAAATTCAGGTACATACTTAACACCAATCTGCTCACAACGATAGCGAATTTCAGCAGGAGAATATTCGACCATATCGCCATCTTCATTAACCATAGTCATACGATATACATAAACATCACAGCAAGGAATTTCATCATTGTAGCCATTTTCTGCCTTACAACCATAAGAAAATTCCATTACATCGCCATATTGAGCCCTATATTCAGGAGGAACCTTGCCAGAAGCCATAATGGGGGCGCCATTTGGACCTTGATAAGAAACGATTTCATAATAGCAAACTTCACCCTTATGAAGCTTACCTTCAAATTTCTTAGCCATTTCCTCACGGAAAGAATTGTCATCATAATAACCGCCAGTATGAGTTGCATCAAGCACAACTCGACGAGTGCCAGTTACGTAACCATATTCCTTATATTCCTTCCCAACACGATGAAAAATCTTGTCAAGCAAAGACTGCTTGTGATGAATCAGAGGAAGGTAGCCAGTGCGGCCAGAAGTGCCGTGCATCTTCAAAGTCAGCTGAACAATGTCGCCAGCTTTAAAAGCATTCAAATTATACGCCAGCTGAGCGGTGTCAACGTGTTCATAAAAAGTAGGTGCGAAATTTGCCTTAGCTTTCTTGCCTGGTGCTGCGCCAGTATGACGCACGACATTCGCGTGAGGAATATACTTACGACAAATTTCATGACCATTTACAGTATCAATAGTATCACCAATGCTTAGATCAGATACTTTCGTAAATTCTGCCAAACAGGTAATAGGAAGATACAGGCCATCAGAAACTTCACCACGCAACTTCATAGTGCGGATATTACGCTTATTAGGATCAAGATAGCCACCAGCCTGATTACCATGTTCATCCTTACGTCGCACAAGATCATTTACTTGACAAAACTCTTCAGACAGTTGAAGATCAGTAGGAAAATAAACACCCATATCACCAATATGAGTATCAAGACCGACAATTACGCTATTGCCAAAAATAGTCGCAATCTGAAGTCGATCTGCGTTAGTGTGTTTGCGCAGTTCAGCAATCTTCACAACATAACCACAATGTTCCATATTGAAATTACCTCCTTACTTTAATTCACGATTAATATTTTCCAAATAGTCACCAACTTTATATTTTCTATAAATATATTCAGGAACTTCTACTTGAGCATTTATCTCGCCATTAGAAACAACTATAGTATAAGAAGCACTCACTTGATGAGTAATAGGAATTTTAATATTGCCAGCTTGTTGCATAACAATATATGAATGGGGTTCATTATAAATTTTATCTATAATGTATCCATCCGTCATTTGATTTAATTTATTTGCATTGTCTATTGACGCCCAAATAACAAGTCCCAAAAAAGCAATTACAAATACAACAAAAAGAATGCAAACAATTTGAACCCACTTCACATTTTTATTCCTTTCTTACAAGTGTCCATGGAAAACTATTTACACCAGTAAGGAAAATCTCTGCTGCGCAAACGGGACAATCAATTACTTGTATGGCAAGCATCGTATCATCGTTATTTACAATGCGAACATCGGCAGGCCCATATTCCAATTTACTGGAACAGCCAGAACACTTGATACGCTTTGTGACATTGCCAACTTCAATAACTTTCATAATCATTCTCCTTACTTTTATGCTTAATTTTTGGATTTTTCTTTTTATTTGGAATAACTTTTGTTACTGGATTTACATTACCCCAATCATTACGAATTTTTTTTAAAGTTTCATAGGTCGAAGGCAATTTTTCCTTATCCATCTTTATCACCTCTCATTTTCTATAAATATTATATCATTTATTTTTTAAATTTTCAACGAGAAGATCATAAAAACCAGGATAATCTTCTACTGTAGCAGAGCCAAATTCAAGTTCATCACATATTCTGCCATTGAACTTGCATATTTGCCAACAGCTTCAACAATATCACTCCAAGAAAATTCAATCATGCTTAATCTCCTTTATATCATTAAAAAGCATATGAACTTTTCCGTCACCGCATATATCCATATTATCACCATGAAAATGACCAAACCAATAGTTATCCCAAGAGCAATGTCGGACAATATCCTCAAGCCAATGTTCCATAGTGTTATCAACAGTAGATTGATCTAGACCACGCAGAAAAAGATAAGTTGGCTCCCAAGAAAAAGGACAAGTATGCGCGAGAATATGATTAAAATGTCGTTCTTCAATTTTTTCTTCAATTCTCAACATTTCTTCTTTAGTCAACTGTTCTCTTGGATTCCATTTCCATCCATGCATTAGCCGATAAAACTTATCTACTGAATATGCACCGCCGATGACAAAAAAACTTTCATTGTTAATTTCATATCGACAACCGTCAATAGCATAAAGAATATTAGGATAACGAGGATCGCAATAGACAGTGTTATCAAATTGTTTTTTCATTGCTATTTCCGCACGATCTTCTGCTCTATCTTCATGATTGCCGCGCACACAGAAAAGGGTAATAGGACAACGAGAAATTATATCTTTTGTATACTTTTCTTTGTGGCTTTTTTCTCCATAATAAAGAATACCAGCATCACCAAGAATAATAAGAACGTCATCTTTGGTTGTGCGATAAGTTTCACAGAAATCTTCAAGAAAAGAAAAATCTCCGTGCTTATCTCCTGTTATAAAGACTCGCATACTCCATACTCCTTTCTAAAAACAGTTTCAATTAAATCAAACATTGCTTGTGCAGTTGCTTCATCAACATGATGATTATAATAATCGAGATGAATTAAAGCATTTCCGCTTTTTTCGCACATATCTTTGGCAAATTCATGTGCATCACTATAAGTCATATCGCCATTTTTGATTGATAAAAAAGCATTACGATGGTCGCGCATATCAAGCACTTCAGTATATGAATAATCCTTAACATATTTGTCCATCTGCTCAGTCACACGATAAGCCGTCGCCAACTTTTTAAAATTCACTTTTTTATCAACTTTAAAAGCCGCTAAACAATTTTGTTGAATCATACCGGCCATTGAAGCGATAGTCTTTTGTTTGTCATAATGTGCGATTTTTTCATTCATTGCAATTAAATTAGAATAAAACCATTCATATTTTGGATTAATGTCTACATAAGGTGTAAAAAGAATTTCTACAAAATTAAGACCTTGTTTTAACAATTGAATACCCATTTCTCGCACATCTTTTGCTTCGATATGCTCATTATTGGTTAAAATCCAAGTTTCAGACAAAAGTTTCTTGGTAAACAACAAAGCGAAAAAATTTGGAATAAAAATAGATTTTGTATCAACATCACTATTTTCAGTATCAAGTCCATAATTTTGAGAGCCAGATAAAGCCGTAAACATACGAGTATAGTCTTTTCTCATAATATCTGCTTCTTGCGCATGCTCAAATACTCTTTTTAAAACATTTTCATTCATATCTATCATCCTCACTTTCTGTATATATTATATCAAAAATTTTAATAAAAATCAAAGAGGAACCTTTTATCAAGGTTCCTCCTTTTATTAATGGATACAAGAGTAACGTTCCTTGTCAAGGGTCTCCATCATCAAATCCATTCCGCTCTTGCCAGTGGCAATAGACTGGAAAATCGAAGGAGAGAAACCAGAAACAAAAGATACATTCTTCACACCCAGCATAGGAATATTGTTAAAACGTGCGTTCACATTCCAATATACCAGCTTAGGCATATGGTATCCATAAGACTCCCACTTCCGAGCGATGCTCTCCATTACGGTTTCCACACGATTGGAATTAAGCTGACGAGACGCCATATCAAATTCCATATCGGAGATAACAAGGATAGTTTCAGGCAAATCCTTCTGCGCAACATGATTGACGCGAGCGGTATTCAAGAGCATATCAAAAGCCAGTTCGATATTCGTGTTTTCACACAAATTGGTTCGAACAATGCGGTCTACCTTATCACAGAAATCCACACCTTCACACTCAATCAACTGAGGACGAGAAGAGAAGGAAATGTAATGATTTGCGAAAGGACCACCGGCCTTCTCGGCGCAATACAAACCAAGCGAAGTCGCTACATTGATAGGAGTGCCATGCATAGAGCCTGACGTGTCTACCATACACAACGCATTCAGCTTAGAACCTGCGAAATAATCCGTTAGATTATCCCAATACTTGTTAATCATTAGACGATCAGTATTGTCCAAAGCAACGCTAGTGCGGGCCCAGGTCCAGCCATAAGACTGAGAACCCATAAGATCAATTGCCTTTTCGACAACCTCATAAGGATACAGAGTGCCCGCATTTACAGTCGTAGTGGTGTCCTTGGCGAACTTCTCATACTTTTCCTTGATAATGTCACGACGGGCAAAAGCGTTCTTATAGATCAAGCCAGCCTTGGAAGGGATCTTGTCGAATTCAATCTCGTCCCAGCGATTTTCAGACATAAGACGTTCCACAATATTAATCTTTGCACGCAGATACGCCAAAGTCTTGCGGTATTCCTTATGCGACATATTGAAATAAGTGCGAGTCAGATTGCCAAGACGAGTAGATTCCTTAGACGAAGCATTTTCAGACTTCAACCACTTTGCCAGTAGCGAAGGAGTCTTACACTCAACGTCGAGCGCGAGCTGATGCTTCATAATCATAAAAGCGTCCTTTTCAAGACAGGTATCAACAAAACAATACAGGTCATCCCAGCGACCGAATTCCGCAACATACTGAAGATTACGACGAGCTACCTCAGTATGAGAATTTGCCAGCCACTTCATGACAACACGGAAGAACCGACGCTCACCCTGGCCGCCGCGCACATCACGAATATAAAACAAACACTTCATCGCATACTCAGGATTTTCATCATAAGCACGCTTGAACATCAAAATACAATCACCATCAGTGCGTTCACGCATCGCCGCACCCATAGCAAACAAATCCAGCAAGCCAGACATCGTAGTGTTATGCTTAATAGCACCATTTTCAGTCAGGCCATAGTTAGTAGCATTCTTCATACCATTCAGCAAAGTATTCATTACACATTTCTCCTTTTTCTCTTATAGTTCGTTCCTAAGGACAAGGAACATTTTCTATATATATTATATCAAAAATTTTTAATATTTTCCACTAAAAAGTTCTTTAAAAATTGCTTCTAAACATGGAACACAAATTGTATTGCCAGCTAGCTTATACAACTGAGTATTAGATAAATGTCCTTCAACTTTTGAGAATTGTTCTTCTCCAAACCCCATAAGCTTCCAACATTCACGAGGAGTTAATTTGCGCACACCATCTTCTTTTGTCCAAATCTTTGGCTGACGATGGCCACCGGTCATAGTGGTTAAAGTTGGACATACACCATCTGGAGAATATACTCTTTTGATAGATTCATTCCCTGCCATTTGTAAATTACCAACATGAATTAAACCGTTATCGCTTTCTTCGATGTTGTTTCTAAACACAAAAGGTTTATTATTCATATACATATTTTCAGGAACTTTGTCTTTTGTGTCAAGAATATCTTTTAATTTAATTTTACGTTCTTGAGGCTTTGGAAATACAAAATTTTCTTTTGGGTTAAGAATTGATACGCAAAAAACACGTTCACGGCTCTGAGCAGCTCCATAATCAACGGCATTAAGCACTTGCCAATAATTTTTATAACCTAAAGATTCCAAATACGCAAGCCACTTGTCAAAATTCGGTTTATGAGTTGCCCCAACAAGATTCTTTACATTTTCCATAAGAAGAAAACGAGGTCGTTTAGCTTCAATTAGCTTTTTACATTCCCACAATAGTGAAGAACGTGTGCCACTTCCTTCTTCTGCGCCAAGTTGTGCGCCCGCAACACTAAGGTCTTGGCACGGAAAAGAATATGTAATTAAATCACAATCTGGCGCATTTTTGGGATCAATAGTTGAAATGTCACCTAAATTTAAAACTGCTCCATGCAAATATTCATATGCTTCAAGTGCATATTTATCTATTTCAGAAATTGCAACAGATTTATGCTCAATCCCTGCATTTGTGAGCGCTTGTGTCTATGAGCCAATTCCAGAAAAAAGCTCAATCACTTTAATCATTCTTTCTCAGCTCCTTTTTTATAATTATATCAAAAATTTTATAATAAGTCAAACATTAAAATTATATACAAAGAAAGGTTGAATCCCTCTCTCCTTCAAGATTGGAATTAAATTTAATCTTGGTCGTTTATTTTGAAATTGTTGATCTGCAACAGTTTGATTTCCATTAACTTTCCATTTCTTATAATCTTGAGCATCTGGAAATTCATAAAAATACACTTTATCTTCGTCCAGGCGAACATACAAAACAATTAATCTGTCAAATTTAGAATTAGGACCAAATGAAGTGGGACCGCAATCTTTTTCATCATAAGCAGAAATACCTTTAATTTGAATAGCATCCCCATTAACTGTATCGACAAGATCTGCTGAACCATCAATGTTTTCAAGTGGCATATTATTTGTTCGTGCCCAGCCAAAAAGTGCGCTAGGTAAACCTTCGCTAATAGGTTCAGGCAAATTTGGTCTACGAAATCCATAATATTGATATGTCTCACAAGTTGACTTCCAATTAAAATAAATATTGTTAATAGAAATTAACTCATCTTTTGTAAAGAAATCTCCATATCCTTTTTTTGTTTTATCTTGCTCGCATATAAAATATTTACGATGCGAAGTCGTCCAATCTGAATCAATTGCTTCATTTTTTTCTGAAAGAAAATAAGCAGTATTATTATTATCAATTTTAATAATATTATGCTTAATTGCCGCATTCCATGAAGTTTTAGTAAAATTACCAAAGCCGGTGTTCAACAGATATAATTTTGCTTCTTCATAAGTAAAATTTTTTGTTTTATATTGAGGTCGCAAGCACATCATTGCCTGCTCCCATTTTGTAAATTTTGGCATCTTAAACTCCCAAATAATGTTCAATTTCTATTGAATGAGGAAGTACAATTACCGTATAATCATATTTTACTTCCAGCTCATGAAGCTTTTGAAGCAATTCTCCTGTAGTTCCCAGCCCAAAAGATAGTTGCATTTCATTAAAACTTGAAACAATAATGCGATTATACATTTCACGCCCTGCAGAAGAACATAAAGCATCAATCACTACGTTAAAATCTTGAATACGGCTAACATCTGTTGCGTAAATTCCTGCATAAGGAATCCAGCCACCATGCGTCCAAAGAACAAGAGTTTCATCCATATTATTTATTTCCTTTCTGTCGATAGATAAATTTGATATGGGTGTAATCTTTTATCGTAATATCAAAATCAACTTGGACAATGTTTGCCAAAAAAGGAAGAATATAATGGTCAAAATAAATTAACTCATAATGAGTATCAATTTTTCCAGCAATATCCTCAACAGCAAGTGGGAGATAATTTTCGTGAACTTCTCTGTTCCAATTTTCAGTATAGCGATATTTCAATAGAAAGTGAATTAAATTATAATTATCGCATATACTACCATGAATGTTTTCAAATTCACGAATTTTATCCGCAGCATATCGACTACGCACCTTAATCAAATCTTCTTTCAGTGCTGGTCGATGCGCCGCCGCATCCAAGCACATATCACGGATAATAATATATTCGAATCCACTCTTGTTTACAAAATTCCAAAATTTTTCAATTTCTTGAACTGAAGAATAACTATAAACTTCGTGAATCAATGAAGAAAGGTTAATTGCGCATTGATTCGGTGCAAAATGATTTTCAGACAGCCAAGCAGAAAAATTGTC